>JAAUYG010039079.1_pt1 | contig 18771 bp, 13 predicted proteins | sample 7278091 | NCBI WGS metagenome assembly JAAUYG01 (sample SAMN14350201, study PRJNA611818) | marine sediment metagenome | isolation source: surface marine sediment (0.6m) | place: French Polynesia: Moorea | collected 2018-08
GGTGTATTAAACGAATAATGAAGAAGAAACAGCTCCAAGGAATGTTTCAGAAAAATCAGACATATTATTTTCTTAAAATAAATTAAAAAAAAAATGAAAAAATATACATTATAATATGACCTCTTTTAGCCACCATAAGTTAGCGATCAAATCATGTGATTCAGTGGTGCATGTCGGCCATTTGTTTACATGTGCTTTATACGGACTTTCTCAGACACGTGATGCAGGATATAGGCAGTGTTTTTCCGTGTTTATTGGATATATTGACTCTGGGGTGTGTATAAATTATTTTACGGAGGTTTTTGTTTTGTCTTATAATGATTCCTGGATAAAATTACTGATAATGTACAGGCGTACAGAGTGACTTGCCGCCATCAGCTGGTTATTTCGCGGGCTTTCGCGGATCATTGTTGGGTCGGACGGAAACCTCAGTCAGGCTCCACCCCACCCTCTCCCCGAATGATCAACGGAGCTATAGCGCACCCTTCATATAACGCGGTCCACCATGTATGGCTCCCAACGACCGCGTTATAACAAGTCTCGACTGTATCTCATAAAGGAGGGGAGTTAGACCATGTTATTGTCAAACACTACCATTAGGTTTGACCTTGAGGTCAAATTCAAGGTCATGCATTGTTGATGTCTTATATGTTGTAAAGGAACACAGGCAGGCATACACTATTTAATAAACACTAATAGGAAGTCCTATATGGAGAGTCCAACCCTTGAAAAGTCAAGGTCACTCAGGTTTTGAGGGCATTTTTCTGTGGCTGTTATTTTGTTTTGTTGAAATAACGTGTTTTAGAGCCTGACCAGGCCCTTGTTTCTTTTTAAACTTCACGACAAATTTTATCAAGTCCTACCGGTATATGCATTTACCCTGTTATATAATTATAAATTACAAATACAGAATTAAAGCTTATATATGTGAAATATCTTGTAAAACCCATTACAAGGTATGCCAGAACTCCCCACAGTATGCATCCATGTAGCTTCCAGAAATATAGCTATAATTCTGGAACCCTCCTGGTGATCCATGTTTCTTGTATTGTTTTTCTTTAGAAAAGAGTATTATGAAAATATGCAAACATTGTAAAAATTCTACATTATGAACATACACATGCATACGTCCTTAAAATAGCTAGCTTTCACACCACGTTTCAGTCTTCAAATCAGTTCTAAACCCTATTGCTGTGCTGCACTTACACTTCTGTTTTCTTTTTTCGCAAGTGTTGGAATGTTCCATAGATGGTAATCGATTTCCTGATTTCCACACCGCTACCTGTAATCATATCAGTGAGACACTAACCAGGGATCACACACACACACATCCATCAGGCAGTTACCCGGGCCCAGACATTCCCTAACACGGACATCCATCACAACCGACGACAGATTTGTTAGAGCTCAATGTTTCCCTCCCTCAAAGAGCTGAGCAAAGCCAGACAAGAAGACGACGTTTTTTTCTCCCTCGCCCCATGCCTTTCATGGTAACACCTGTCCCTATAACTAGCCGTTTGCTGTAAGAAATCCAATTGATAATACTTACAAGGAAGCTAAAATTTCAGTAAGATAAATCCTTAATAAACAGCTGTGATACTGAAATTTGAAGGTTATGTCTGTCTGCCTATGATGACCATCTGTCCGGTATTGGATCTGTGTGGAAATACAGTAGTCCCTCTCTAAGCTACCCTATTTGCAAAAAAAAAAAAAATGTAGCCACATTTGGGAGGTGGCCTTTTGGTGAGAGGGAGAAGAAAATACATTGATAGTACGTAGTAGCGGCAAAGATGTATGGCATATATATACAGTAGTCCCCCTCTAATAAGGCCACCCTATTTGCCAAGAAATTGTGGCCACATTAGAGAGATGGTCTTAGGTGAGAGGGAAAAACAAATGCATTCATAGTACCAGTGCCAAAAATCTGTGGCCACATTAGAGAGGCTGGCCTCTGTTCAGAGTGGCCACTAACAGAGGGACCACTGTATGTTAGAGAGACTGGCTTCTGTCAACAGTGGTCACTAAGTGAGGGACCTTGAGTGACCTTGAAAGGTCAAAGTCAAGGTCGCTCAGATTTCAAAGCCTTATATCTCATAAAGGAGCCTAATTAGGTCCTATGTTACTACATGAATAAACATTAACAGAAAACCATTATGGGGAATCCAATGGGGCTGTCAAATTTGACATTGAAACCATCAAGATCAAGGTCATTCAGACTTCAAGGTATATCCCGTAAAGGAGACGAATTAGGCCATATGTTGCTATTAAACATTAATAGGAAACCATAGATGGGGAGTCCAATAGCACTGTCACATTTAACCTTGAGTGACCTTGAAAGTTCAAACTCAAGATTACCCCCCAGATTTTTGGTAGTAGGAGATCTGTATATCGCACATATGCCTGTAGTATGATATTAATTACAATGTCACACAGGGTAATTTCTTGGAGGGCAGAGTTTTCTGCTGTCACAGTGGTCTTTCTTGTCAACAATTTATTTTTGTATGGACCAACAACTGCACTGCGACTCACAAGTTTGTCAGAATGAAAGCAGAATGAATTGTTGGTCTACAAATATAAATCCTTGAACTCGCGTGATAATCTGTAATTATTAAACAGTTTGATACCAGATATGCCTGAACCATTATTGAAAAGCCCATACTCCTTTGTTGGCTCAATGACCAATTACATAAAGGAAGAGTTACAAGAAACATTAGTGCCAACAACTTAGCAACCACTCACAATTGGTGAGTTTCTGCAGTAATCTATCAATACAAAATATTGCAGTGATTCAGTTGGATACGACCATAAACTGGAATGTGTGATAACAGTGAAAAGGTTTAGTATTATTTGTGCAGATTACTTAATTAAAACAAACATTTAGTTTTGACAGTACAACTTAGGTTGTCAAACTTCCCTTCTTCTGAATAAAAACAAATAACAGTATTCAACATGAAATTTTACCATAGAATATGGTAAATGTCAAATGTCATATATATCAGGCGAAACCTGAACTCATGATTGCTCCTGGCCACAACAAAATGTTACTTTTCAAAAAAATAAAAAGCCTGCACAGAATGCTGCCTTTTGATATTGAGCCGAATATGCTTGAAATATAGAAAGGCACAGGGATAATTTGAAGCATTCCTTTCTACAGCACAGGCCCATATCCAAATACAGAACACTTGAAAACTGAACAAGCATTTGAACATGCCAGCTAACTGTAATTTCAAAGGGCGCATAACTTTGCTGCCCTCTAACTGGAATCTGAAACAAAAGCTCAGCATTGGACTTAGATATATAGGTATAAACTACGCTGCTCAAATATTTAAGGGAGCAAAGTTTCTCACAATGTGCTAATCCTAGGGATGCATCTCCAAATACGTGCACTGCTCATAACATTTAAGGGAGGAAAGTTTCTGAGACTGTATTTACACTACGGGTGGCCATACCAGCTACTGATTTGACAATAAACAGTGTTATCCTGTTTGAAAGAGTAAAGGTCATGATTGCTATTGCTCTGACACACTTGTGTTTTGGGGGGTGATTCCCCTCTGAGTTATGTAAAAAATAAATTTTTGCTATTTTTTTTTGGCCACAACTGTATTATCAAGGAAAATGATTCAACTGAACCTGGCTTCAATTTGGAAGCAATTTTCCCAATATATTTATAAATATATGCTTTTGAAAATCTGCTCCCTTCAATATTTTGAGCATTGTGTATTTCTGCTTATGCAATGTGAGAGTTGGCCCTGTGCGACGGCTTTCTCCATTCTGTCACTCTATATGTAGTTGGTAGAGTACGAGACACCTGGGAACCTTTAATAGGATCAATATCTCACTAATGGTGAAATGGGAGACAGGGGACATGTGTTTTCCCCGGTAACCGAGGAGGTCGCAGGATTCTGAAGTTCCCACCACCGCCGATCCCTTCTACAAATCAGGCATGCCACGCTCCCGAGCTCACAACAAATTGCGAACAAATCACAATATGCCACCAGCGAAACGCTCGCCTGCTTATAAATCACGGACGCCTTCTTTCTCATTAGAGGACATATATTGATTGACATTTAATAACCAGCGATTTGATTCAAGTGTTTTTAAAATCAGTTTTGAAGAGAAGCGCGCTTGTGACATAGTAGCGTCTTGTTGCTGGTCCTCCTATCCCGAGCCAGTAGAGCCGGCTAGAAATTTACGAGTTTTCCTTTATTGACGGGCAGAGATCCACAGATTTAATTTGCGTCTGTCCCTGGCGCCACTAGCGCATGAGCCATCGCAAACACCTGCATCTGGCTGAGATGAATCTATTGTCAAAAACATCAAGCCTCCATGCAACATTCATAAAGAAGAGGCTGACATAAATACTGCTACACACAGCAAAACATTGAAATATAAATACATGCAATGCTAGACCTGATAAAACACTTATGAAGCAGAGCATGAAGAGATCAGCATTGTGTCAGTCAATGATAAAATCAGTGTGGCTCAGTACAGGTGGCAGATATATTTCAAATATAAAAACAAAATCTACATTACAACGTACACAGTAAGCATTTACAAGCATGCGTATATATGACAACTCAATTACAACTGTATTTTGTATCTAAATCGATCTAATTTCAGCCTAAAATACTTTGTATCATTAGTCAATTTAGAATGATTCGCACTTTGGTTAAAGTATACTATCAGCTAAAATGGTTGTCACACATATAATATTTGTATTTTTGTATGCAAAACTTTTCTTAAACTCTATCAATGTGTTCTGCAATAAGTAGTGATTGTATAAAATAAGCACCCGTTTCTCAAACCATTGATTACTGTACATATAATTGCTACTGATAACATCCAGATCAAATGTGACATACTATTTCCTGATTGCATGCTTCCAATGAAATACAATAGGCAGCCTACCTTACCTTCAACTGTTGTAACAGCTTCCATTAAACCTATAAGTAAAAGCACTCTAATACGGCTTGATCCTCTATGTTTTAAATACAGGTCTATAGCCAGCAAATGCAAATATGATGCCTAGAAAAACCAGGATCAAGATTTTTTGCACCCTTCCTGTCTTCTTCATTTCTCTTCCTGTCTGCATTGACTGTGGTGCAGCAATTAAATATTCATCTTTATGATGATATATTTGGCAACATGTCGCTAAATGGGTGGCATGTTACTTTATGCTTACCACAATGGGCTTTACCATTAGGAACATTATGGATGTAGACAGAATAATGGCTACATGATGTAAAAACAATCTTCTGTCAAAATGCAGAGGTGGCCAAACATTAATACACTTGACATGCAATATCGTTTACTTAGTTAAATTGATGTTTTATTGACCTCAGGTCAATTGATAGCATACACATTGAGTTGCTTTCTCTGAAGCCAAAAGGATGCTGATACAAAAGTTAATACATTGATTGTATCCCTCCAGCAATGGGCAGATATATTTCAAATATAAAAACAAAATCTACATTACAACATCTGGCCCCTCCAGCTGTACTTAGTGAAATTTATCAACTCTTGAATAGTTGAATATTTCATACAGTGCACAGCCTCTGGCTTTTGGTGATGGCCTCAGATTGTACATGATATACTTGTGTTTATTTATACTGTATTTGTATAGTAGAATCAAAATAAACTTACTTACTTACTTACTTACTTACTTACTTACTTACTTATTTACTTACTTACTTACAATATAATACAGTGAAATGCCTGTGAGACAACTACTCTCAAAACCTTGTAATTTTAATAATATTTTAATATAATTACAAAAATTCTTCCACGTAATTAGTATTTGCAAGTTCTGTTTAATGGTTAGTAACATTTATATGCAGAAAATTATGATCAGTTACCTTCTAAAAAATCCCACTAAATTTGCACATTAAAGCACTTTTAAAGCAGCTACCGGTACCATAACTGTTGCCGACAGGCTGAAGACTAAACAGGTGAACAGCTGAATGTAACAAGTAACCCCTTTTTTTCAATTTAACTGGTCCATCTGCTGATTTGTCAACAAGCACACTGGATGCTATAACCTTGATAACTGCATGATTAAGTAGGTATTGGATGTCAGTTTATATTCTCATATAATGGACTTTCTAGGTGTGTTTTATGATTTTATAAGTCTGTATAGTAATTATTTAATGAAATGAGAGACAATTAGTTTTGCACAAAAGCTGCTGTTATTGTAATTATCACAGTACAAATTTAAGGAACTTTGGGAAATAGCATGAGGTTTCTCACTTGACATAATATATATATATGCATGTACTAAATGTATGCAGTTACATGTATCTTACTTATCACATGAGTTCAATGACTTTTTTTGTATGGTCGAACGGCTGCATTCATTCCGATGAACTTGCGAGTTGGAATGCAGCTGATGGTCCATACAAAAATAAATCATTGGACAACTGCGATAATGCTATTATATATACCTGCTACTTCATTTTATGAATATATTGTAGGACATTAAGTCCTATTTTAGAAAAGAAAAGACAATTTTAACATGCCATTACTCAAACTTTTTCGTTTTCAAGTCTGCGGGGCATATAACAATGGCCCGGAACCTTGGCAACACAGCCGAAATAAACAATAGAATTACGAAAACATAGACCATATGCGCCTTTGCTATTGGCTGAAAAGCTCGCACTAGGGTCACAATGCAATATAGCAAAGGTCATTAATATATTTGCATGATCGCCCGTATGCTGAGTATAGACAGATTTTTCAGGTAATATAATAATCTAAATAAAGGATCATCTAGGTTGATAAACAATGTAGTAACGTACAAAATGCAATCAAAAGTGCATCTGATGACAGGTTGCAGTTGTAACTTATATGTCTTGTTTGGTATGCAAGCGGTAAGCTGTTCTGCACGATCTTCAGCTTCAGATTTGCAAGTACTGTAATGATAGTGGGTTTGAATCCAGTCTGTAGCTTACATTGCTAACATATGATGGTTGCCATTCCAGGGATGTACCAGAATACCTTCGAGAATACAAGCATCTAAAGAATAACTACACTTATAAGCAATGTCAAGAATGAGAACTTCTAAATCAGATCATGCAGCACTTACTAATATTACACGTAAGAGGTTAACTATGGTACTGTCAGGTACAGCCACGATAGATAGATAGTTTATTAACATTTTCATGAAAAAAAAGCAACGATATGGTTGCTATTAGAATGACAATGTCAAAGTTCACACATGTATGCACAAAAGTGCCGGCAAATACAGAGAGCATTCATTGTTTTATCCACTTTATGTATGCATATATATTTTACAATTCGTAAACTAAACAAGAGCAAAAATTGTCATTGAACATGGAATCTGCCTCATAATAGTACAAACCAAGCTATCCATAATAATAATAATAATAATAATAATAATAATAATAATAATAATAATAATAATAATAATAATAATATCTTTATTCATACTCTACACTGACAACATTTACAGCACTGGGATATCGATGTCTCATTTTCCATAAGCCATAAAACTCAGGCGTTTCATGGGCATTAACCCGTGACAGGTTCTGAACCTGCTTGAAGGGGGCATAATGTTAATCTGCCTGGTGCTATAAGCATTGGGCCACTGGACAGGCGACATAGGTAAGTAATATATGTATACGGCAATAAAAAGATCTTCCATTTAGTAATCCTAATGAGCACATAGGAATGACTGATGTACTTCCATTAAACTAATGTTAAAAATTCAGCGAGATCAGTAAATTCCTGAAAAACTGTGAAGAAGGCTTAGCTTAATTGATCAAAACCAAAATTAAAGGGAGTCCCTAAGCTTTGCTCACATATCGCAGTGTCTGCAAACCCACAATCAAGACAAGAAAATTGCCTGGTAATTTGCTTGACTCAAGGAAAGTAGCCGGAGTGCTGGTCAGGTTTTGGACTCTGATTATATTATCCCAGAAATGCGTGTCCCATTACCTGGCCATGGCAATCTGGATAATAAATCTGGTTTGGCACCTTTAATTTGATTCCTCTAGCTTGACATCTGTCTAGAATTTTCTCTGTCCATGCACTGGGAATGGCAATTCCCCTAGCCTGCTGGCCGGCTGTAGGACGAACTGACAATGAAGCATATGATTTGCTGAGATGTCTTGCAGCTGGGACAAGAACAGTCTCGAGTTTGCCTACCGCAGTACATTGTATTAGTAAAAATCTCAGGAGTTTCTTCCTTTGCCAGCTTCACAACTACTGGTAAAAGAACTCTGAAGAATGCATGACAGTATCTCTCCCTCTCTCTTCTCACCCCCACCCCCCCCCCAAAACACATCAACCAATCCTGAAGAAGGCCAGAAAAGCAAGCCAATGCACGCTAAGCCATTGTCCTCCGTAATTACAAATTTGATTGCCAGCCTCTCCCAGAAACAGCAATGGCTGCAGAATGCAAGGGTTTTGATGATCATGCTGATGACCGAAGACCATCATCTAAGATAACCAACCCAAGTCAGTAATGGTGTAAGAAAATTGCTTTGCCTTACAAGAAGCCAGTCGTATTAGCCCCATTCACACCAAATCAAAATTTTGGATAAAATTTTGTTTTCCAGGTGTAGTCTAATCATGGAAAATCCAGACTTTAACCAAGTCCAAAGACTCGGGTGGACGAGATAATTTTCAGAATCCAGACTTCCTCAAAATCCAGATTTAAAATTTGTACAGTGTCATTTCTGAACACCAAATCGGCCTCTGAGTACCGTATGCCTTCTTGGTGCTGTGGTAACATTGGTGTGAGCATCAAGTGAAAACTGAAGAGAAACCCCGAATATTCACTTTGGTATGAACCGAATTATCCAGTCCATTTAATCCTCCTGATTTCTGACTTTAACCTCAACCATAAATGGTCTGAATTCTGGGATTGTACTATAACATTTCAAGTTGTTTTGGGTTGCTTTATTATTGGCAATGTTTTAGTATACAGCTGTGGTAAGCCGAAACCCAAGGCTTGAAGAAATTCTCTTAACTATTGTTGAATAATCCTAGGAGTATTTTATGTGTCAGAACCAATTTCCATAATGCCAGCTCCTTTATACAGGTATGCAGCCCAGTGCTCATCATCTAGCGATCTGATGAAAACTGGCATTGCTGGCATTGAGTAGAAGCTTGTAAAATTTCAGCTAGGCAGAACATAATGGATTTAATGCCAGTACATTAGTCTCCCTGGCAACCAAACATGGCTTAACCATACACCATTAAAGGTGTATCTATGCAGTCTACTAATTTACTAGTTTCATGCCTTTAGCCAAATTCTGTTGCCAGGGTGAAGCAATAGGCTTGGTCTGTGCTAAGCCAATAGAATAGCTTTCAATATAGTGTACTAAGTACTCCCTAAGACCTGTCCATTTAACAATTCTTCCCATTTTTAGACTGAGCATCTGTGACAACATTCATATTTTCAATACAGATGTCCTTCCATTTTGAAAAAACCTTCAACTTCAGACAATATTTTTCTGGATGAATGAGTGTTAAAATGCAGAGGTCACTGTCAAAATCTAAATTAAATGTAGCAGGCATTTGAATGTTGAGCAGGTGAATCACATCTAATGTTATTAACTGATATGACTGTTCTTGAGCCATCTAAAATATGCTTCCAACAGTAATTCTTGACTCGCGATCAGTATCTTAATATCATGGACGGCGAGTATTTTACTGCAAAATTAACCAATATTTGCAGCATACACCTCCATTTTAAGTCAGCACCTTCAACTTCACATCACACTTTTTCTTGCTGAATGGGCGGTCCTACAAGGGGTCCATGGACCTTGGCGCTCTGCCTGATGACAACAGTATAATACTTGTAAATTTGCACAGATATGTTACTTGATATACCAAGTTTTGAGACAAGACCACTGAATGATCCCAAAACAACCTTGAAAACTAAAAAATATCAAAGGTACCCCATATTTGACCTAATATCCCCAAATCCTCAAAATGCAATCCGTTTTGCTCTAGAAGACGAGTCGTTTTTGAGCTACAGGCCATTTTAAGACAAGTGCATCCAATGGCCCCAAATAACCTTAATATATTAAGGTCAAAGGTATTATCCCACATACTATTACCCAGAGTCTCAAAGTTTAATCTGTTGTAGTATAGTGGAACCTGGGGATTAGTGACACCCAAGGGACTGAAACAATGTCCAGATTTCTTCTCAGGTTCTCTTATTTCTCAGGTCCATTTTTATGTATGTGTACTGAATAAGTAACTGTCCCAGGTTGTCCTTCTTACTCAAGTGGTCTTAACTATGTACACTCTAAATTGACACAAAATTTATTATCGGTAAATTAGTTGTGGTACTAATATTTTCATTCCTACTCCATATAGCATACCAAAAGCATGGAGGAATCAAAGTTAGAAAGGCTGATCGACACCCACCCAACATTATAAGGACCCCAGATTTGAACAGCATACAGTACTGTACCAATCTCAATCAAGCCAAACTCTTGCTATTCTGGTTTTTGTGCTCAGTAGTACAGAATGTTTCTAATAGGTGAACAGCAAGGCAGTTTGGAGATATTAATCAAATGGAAAGAAAGAATTACGGTTGCAGACAGGAAATACACAGAATAAAAAAATAACAGTTTCCTTTTTTTCAAATCAGTCCTGTCACTATTATAATAATATGAACTTTATATGAACTTTATGCATTCCAGTGAATAATGTTATTATATACATTTGTAATATCTAAGCCTTTTGTGAGGATTGCATGGGTTATTGGCAACTAACACTACCAAATTTTTTAAATGTACCATACAAATTGAGTTTGGGTGGCTCTAGAAGAATGTTTGATACTAAAAATTGTACCACGTATGGGTTTATTCTGATCCTGAATAAATTATGACTCTATGGTATCTGCCTAGTCAGCAGGCTGATTAAACAACTAGGGTCTGATTTGATATAAACACTTAACTACAATATTTTTATGATACTCTTTGCATTTCTTTGATATTTTAATATATACTTCTTTTTCCCATTGGTGGTGATACCTTGTTAAAACTAAACTGTTGATACAAATTAGTTGCTTTTTTTATTTTACTTATTTTTGTTTATCTCATGCTGCCAGCCGTGTGAAAGCCTGCAAATTCAAGAAAGTTTAATTTACAATACTGAGCCCTCCAGCTGGGCAGGTTTACAAAGCAACAGTGATGGTCAGCCAACGGACAATGGTATTCCCTCCAAAATAGCACTGCTGGATCTGTCTGTTTAGATGATAAATGACCTCCCAGCTCACTCATGCCAGTGCCTCTTAAGGTAAAATAAATTCAGTCTAATTTCTGACAGTTTGGAAACAGGTTTATTGCCTATTGACTCCTTTCAGTGGTTCATAGAGAAAAAGCCCAGCAGGAGCTTCTGCAGCCTTCGTACAAAAATTCCTGCTGGTGAAGACGGTGACAGCAGAAAGCAGTCCTGACATGTCATCGGAAACTACTTCCTTTTGTATTGCCTGATGATGGTCAAGGAAGGACAAAGCGCACCTGTATTGCAAGAATCTGCCCTAATATGAAAATCAATAACCACATGTCATTTGAGAAGTTTTCAAAGCTAGCCCACTATTATTAGTAACCATATATGATACCAGACAAAATTAATAAATTGATAATATTAAGGATGTTGCCCGTTATAACAGAAATAACATTTTAAAACTGGGTGTCTTTCATCTATATATTGGAGTGGGTATGAGTACAGTAGGATGTTTTATTTCATGTGCATGCATGTTGTACAATTGTAGTCAAGGTATAAATACAAGCAAGAAGTAGAAGAATCCAGTGTCACATCTATCAATGTGCGGATATCTTTTATTGTACATTCTGAAAGAAGTTGGTCGTGTCACTGTGTGCTTTTTTAGGCCGCTTCTGAAAACGGAAGTCTTCTTAGTCTTCCAGCCGAAAGACAGAAGATTGAGAAGACCCAGTAGGTGGCGAAGTGATTAGTGGGATTTTACACTACACGTACTTGAGTGGCAGCAATAGTTGTTTACCCTAGATTCTGCTTGGCTGGTCACCTACCGGTACTTACCAATTCAAAGCTTATGAAAGATGAGCAAAAGTGGAACTCGGTGTTCAGTAAAAGTTTAGCTTCGAACTACTGTACACACTTCTTTGAGTGCTCTTCTGACGTCAATCTGTGTCTTCTAGAAGCTACAAAATAGTTCACCCACCAACACTCTGCACATATAGTACTGCATTGAAGTGTTTTTACTTCTGTGTATTTCCTGTCTGCAACCCTAATACTTTCTTTCCATTTGATTAATATTACCAAACCTTAAAAGCATAATATGATGTATATATATCGGTATATATATGTCTTATTCTGATCACACAGTTCAGATTAATGGTCTTATTTCATCTTTATGGATAAATACTATTTATTACATTTGTACCAGCCCAGTAACAGTCACTATGACTTACTGAGGTATGCCCAGATCCATTGTAAAATTTCATTTTCTACATTTGTGTTAGTACCTGGTATTTAATGTGTAACATTTGCATGGATCTAAATAAATATACATACACATACAATGGTAGGCAGAATTACATAGCATAGCATCAAACAAGACACAAGTAATAGGAACATGTGTGAGAGAAAAGAATGACACCAAATTTTGGAGTAACCAAAAATTTGCACAAAAAAAAAGACTGCACAATATAATTCCAAGTTTTATACAGAATGGCAGCATTCGTTCTTTACCAATAATAAATCTTGTTGGCTTTAAATATTCAAGCATTAAGCTGTAATTTTGGATGAGATGTTTTAAACAACCAGCATCAGGAAAAAATGTGGCTTTGTCATTGAATTAGCTGGAGGATTCTCCGTCATGGCATCATTGTTATGCAGCATCTATAAACGCTGAATCAGCAGTAATTGATTCTTTAATGGCATTATGCAGGAAATGGAAGACAAGCATCTGGCAGCCAGACCACTGAGCTCCGAGAAACAAAGCTTTTTGAAAAACCTAACGGGAACCCGAGGGAGCCACTATGTAGGTTCAATTATTACAGTTCTGTCTCCCTCATAAAAGCTGCTTCGGGTCCTGCTTTTGCATAAATCAATCGGATGTGTGTCTGCACATGTAACAGAGCCGAGTTTTGATAGTTCTCTGCATTAATAAGTCTTCTTCATCCTGATAAAAGACTTCAGTAATGATCAAACAACTGAAATTTCCTTTGTAGACAAATAAACAAAAGAAAAATGTGTAAGAACTTCTTGTAAAACTCTATGGCTGTGTTCATACTGCAAAATTAAGATTATTAGGATAACAAAAAGTGCCCAATTTCACAGATTATTGCACCTAAGTGGTACTTTGTAGTATGGTATGACGGTATGGATAGAATTAGCCACATGGGAGCACTGCAGCATGTTTTAAAATCATGTGCCTATTGACAGAGATGTTGGTTTTTTTTTCAAACATGGAGTTACACATGACTGCCATGGGTAATGTTGGGGGGGGGGAGGGGGGGACATTATTCCCATTTTCGGCTGAATTCAAATTTTCGCAACCTTTCACCTCACCCTTAGCACCGCTGTGGCTATATAATCTGCACAATAACCCATAAACACTGCATTTCAGCCAGTGTAAAGTAAAATCCGGATCACTAATCCACCTCTTCCAGATGTAATAATAAACCAGTGCAGCTCCAGCATGTGTATGATTTAGTTCAGGACTTTTTTGGTTCAGACCAAAATTTAATTCAGTACTTCAAAAAAAAAAAGAATCTTTGGTTGCAGTATGAACTGATCCAATGTCATTTTTTTTTATTATAAATGGTTATATTGCTTTATACTGGTGATGGAGAAGGGGTGGGGGCAGAAAAGGGATTCCTAATGTTAATGGATGTACATGTAATGGATCCCCATGTCTTACACACAAAAATATCGCTGTGTCTTCATCATTCAGATGTTTTGACCTATACGTTAAAACTATTTTCTACAATTAATGTATTCATAATATTTCAATTGGCAGAAGAGAACCTTTCTCCAGACACCAAAACACTCTGTCCACAACATTGAGGCACCTGCATCCCACACAAACTGACCGCCTGCTGTTGATTTGACATGATATGCGCCAGCAGCAAAGAAATACCCCTTCAAGCAACTCAGTGGCCAGTGTGCTAAGCTCCCCCAGTGTTACCCTATGGTTTTCATTGCTTTTCATATAAGGAATCTCCCCTTTGCCTTTTACAGAGAAACCGCTCTGGTCCACGTTCTGGTCCACATACGTACTACCTATCACCCGGCTGTCAGGCAGGGTGTTATGATCCTCACCCAATTTGTTTTGCTGAACTTTTGTGCCCATGCAGACTACAGCTGTGTATATAATTAGCTACCAGATAGGAATCTGGCTAATGAAGGATTGCAGAAGTGCCAGATCAGGCACCATCTCCAGCCACTCAGGACTTGTTTGTGTTGGTTTCAGCCGTGTACAAGAGAGCTGGATCTACTGCCTCTTTTCGGCAAGACAGCCTGCCAAAATTGCTGTAACAATGTGTGACGGTTTTACTACATACTTTTCGCTTTGCTCGACTCGTCATGGAATACTGAAAGCTTCTCTCATCCATCTGGTCGGTCTATTTTCATCTACTGAATTTTTTTTTACTCAGAAATAGCTGCATGGTTTGATGCAAATTTGACCAACAACTTCCTGTCCATCCTATTTCTAGACATTTTTGTTCACATTTTCAAATTTGTCCCTTTTGAACTTTAACGAATTTTCTTAGTTGAACACAGGAGTATATGGGGGGTGGGGGATGGGGATCGTCAAATGGCTTCTTCCCCGAAAACACGCAGTGCATGCAGTCACCGAAATTGTGGACATAATCCTTGGGACCATCTCTACAGTACAAGATGTATGCAGATTTTAAGAAAATTTATATCTTGATTTTATAATTAAATTTATTTAAAAAAATAACTTTTACGTTTAAAGGTACATTCATGATGTGGCATTATGTGCCATGGATACTTGGAAAAGTCAAAAGATGGGTCAGGCTTTAACTACTGAAAGCAACTTTAACACTTGCACGTACAAGTCTTCAAATGGGGGCATTTGCTTGCAAATCAGGCCTGACAGTACCACAGGAACCACCAATCATAGAGTAAAAGGGATACATGTACGTACATGTATGTACGGTAATGTACCAGACATAAACCCCTCTGGCTTGAACGGCCATTCTGGTTTACCAGAGCCATACATGAGCATGCATTAGGCTCTTGTTTCATTGGCCAGTTTAAATTTCTATGAGTATATACCCCCAACAGGGCCAAATCACCCGATTTCTTTGACCCAAATCACCAATCACCAAAAAAGGAATAGTCTCATCAACAAAATATTAATGTATGAAGAGAGTATGGACAGCCGTTTTCACACTGCACTCTGGTCATGTAGAGAACGTTTCACGTGCTAGATAGTCAATCACCAATCATGCAATTTCTACAGGGCCTCATAACGATGATCGGAAAATGTATGTACTCCCCCTGAATATCTGTGACAGATTGTACATTTAGTGATGTTTATGGAAATTATATGCAACTGGAAAGATTTTTTTCTTTTGTTCCCTTTACCAAAATTCAACTTCAGATTCTGAATACATCGGCCAAGTTCTGGCACTTATTTAGATACATTGTACATATATATGCAAGAAAAACTCCTTATATTAAGTCACTTGCAAACGTTCACTTTATATTATCTGAAAAATCTGCTACTGAAAGTCTTTTCCTTCACATCCGGTTTGGACTAGCTGGCAGTCTGCTTTTCCTCATAGCAAAATCACTGTGAACTGTGTTGACTCGTCTTTAGATAGTGAAATATATTTTTGATTTCTTCAAAGTTCAGTACCCGGCATACCACATAACACAATTTTACAAATGCCACTGGATAACTCCTTTGTTGTGTGATGAGTTCCTTGTGAATTATTTATAGTCCAATAATCCCATGATCCCCGGCTACCTTATAGGACATCTTGTACTTCTTCACAGTTAATAAAACCTCAAAAAAAAAAAAACCTACCTCCCACGAGATTGCAATCTTTAATCACAATACACTCAAGCAACAGAGAAAAATAGCTGTCCCAGAAACAAAGCCTAACAGGAAAAAAAAACAACAAAAACAGAATCCCCCTCTTTTATCTTTGTTCCGATGAAACCATATTAGGTACATGTACATGTAGTTTCATTATAAAACTGTTCTCCTTTGTCATTTCGCCTTATAATTCCTTTTCATCCGATCTGCACTTCTGGCTAAGCAGAATTTTCCCTTCATAACATCCTCTGGTATGAGCTGAGGCCAGGATTATTGGATAATAAATTTAGGCTATAAGAATCTATAGGCCCACTACTTTAACATAGGAGGCACTTTACCAGAACATGTACTTCACTTGCGGAATATGTAATCTGGCAGTGTACAAGTGGCGCCATATCGCAAGAAAGAAAACGCAGCAAATGGTCTCCGAAATTATCCATTGCATATGATCCATTTGAAATTCAAGAGACAACCATTCCAAGATCAAAGACTGCATTTTTCTTGCAAAAAGATCCATTTGATTCCATCTAACATGTAGAGCATATTTAAATTTGTTAATAGAGACTGTGGTGCAAGATAATCATTTTCTTGCAGAAGGATAGGATTTCGAGACAGATTCTACTGTGTTAAGTTATTGGTCATAAATCCGTAACTTCTGCTGATTGTGATTCCAGTGATGATATCATCCTGATTGGAACATGCAGTCAGGGTATATATTAAATGGCCCTGATATAATGATCACAATAACAGCAACAACAATAATAATGGAACATATGAACTAACTTTGATTTCACGAGCCGAGTCAATCTCTGTTGAAAAATCAATTGATTGCATTTTGGGCCTTGATGTAGTGGAATAGTCTGTGATAAGTATTATAACTGTTAATCATATTCCCTAGTACCGGTAAATAATATACTGCAGCCTCAAAGTTAAAGCCACCCACTGGACTTCAAATTTGAGTGTTCATTGTGAGGTGGTCTTATTTTAATTATTTCGAAACTTCTTAGCATTGAAATGCAGTTTTGGTACTGCTGTGAAGACGTCTTCATTTGCCAGTGGTCGCAAAGCAAGGTTGATGTAGTGTACTGATTGTATAAATCAGGCCATTCCTAGGAGTTGTTGGATTGAACAGGTCTGCCTGGGTTAATAATATAACATATAGAGCTCGTCCAAGAATAAAGAGCTACCTGTATACAAGATATATATGTATAACTATTAATATTATTTTATTATTTATTGTAAGCATTTGTTTAACATCTCTTTTATAGGAAACTGCTGACATACATCTAACTAGGCAAAATGGCATCCAAACCTCATCCTACCGGTAGTATGTGGCAACCATGATGCAGCTCCATTTATATCACTTTATTTTACACCCAGGTGGAATCGATCAAGGCATACCTGGGAGAACCTCTGTAAATGCTCCTCCCCACCTTCTCTCCCGCTGACTTAAAGTGGACATGCTTACGGAGGATACCCGACAGCTTTGGAATGACTAAATGAGGACAACTGCTAATTGTGTCACCATATATCAAGCTAGACCAAGGGAAGAAGGTAGCAGCAGCAATGGGAATTCTGCCTCGGCAAGCTCAATTCAATCCTCATTTAGCTCTGTAGTCCAGCTAATCAAGTTAACCTCAAGTGACCTCAGATTACTCAAATTAATGTAAATGACACAGACCTTGGTTTACTTGCAAACAACCATTAATATCCTACATAATCATTAGCAATAGCTACAGCATGGTTTACTTGGAGCAATCGTTAATCTTACAGGAAAACAACCCTGGTGTCTGCCAAAAAGGAGTTTCATGGTAGCTTCATTTGTCCTTCTAGTCTTCCTCGTCCTTGTGATCCACAGCCCTTCAAACTTAAGGAACCCAAACTACAAGGCTACCCAATAAATACCATATGACTCATTTTCCTCATAGGTCTAGTTACCAGTTGCTTATCACTTCACGAGCACCTTATTAAGCATGCCGTGGGGACAAATTTCTTCCTGTGCAGTCACACTCTCAATGGCATAGTTCAGGGCAATTTGGCCAATTTGACCTCCGTGCTGGCAACAGGAATTTACTCACTTCTGGGAGATATGAATCAGACATTTCGGCCAGGAAATGCTTCCCTGGCGCCTTGACACTGGGGTTAGTTTGGAGTCTCCCTCCTCCCAGTTTCTCCCGCTTTGGACTTGGAATCGAAATCAATTTGCCATGTCTTTACTGGCCGGCGTTTCTGTGGATGAGAACCCAAGCGTCCACGGGAAGCCAATATTCATAGCTTCAAATCTAGCTGATATTTGATCAGGGACTTGTCTCATTATTGGAGCTGTCCAGTGCCAATGGTACCCAACACCTCTTGCCCTTGTGTCATCCGAGGCTGGAGAAAGTCTTGGAGAGATGTACTGGGTGCCGAAGATCAATGTTACAGTCCTGCGGCCACGGAAAACACCAAATCAAGCTCCCTCTCCAGTTACAGTCACAGATGGAATTTCTGATATGAGAAACCCAACAAGAATTTTGAGCCAAACAGCAAAATGAAGTTGCTTGAACCTAATTGGCTTTTTTATATGCAGCACCAAAATTCAATTTCCGTTCTCATATTTTTTTATTGCTTTTTTTGAATCCCTCAACCAGTGATTCCATTGTGTGTATGAAGGTCAGGAAATTGTTGTAATAAAATCAGATCCAAAAATTTGCACCATAAAGTTTCAGAAGCCAAAAAATTCTGCATCCAACCAA
>JAAUYG010031643.1_pt1 | contig 18763 bp, 10 predicted proteins | sample 7278091 | NCBI WGS metagenome assembly JAAUYG01 (sample SAMN14350201, study PRJNA611818) | marine sediment metagenome | isolation source: surface marine sediment (0.6m) | place: French Polynesia: Moorea | collected 2018-08
AAAGGAACAATGTAAATTGGGAACTACGATTTTCTTAAGTTACTTACATTTAAGATTTATAAGGCACTGTGCGGTTTATAGAACAAGCTACGGTATACATGTATAAATCCATGTGCAAGAAGATACACAAGTTGTACTAAGAGGGAGTATATATACGTTTTCCGTGCATCGTTACTGGACCCTGTAGAAATTGCGTGATTTCTAGCATGTGAAACGTTCTCTACACGACCAGAGTGGAGGGTGAAAATGGCTGCCCCCATTCTCGTAATACATTAATATTTTGGTGATCAGACTATTCTTCTTTTTGCTGATTGGTGATTGGGGTCAGAGAAATCTGGTGATCTGGCCCTGTTGGGGGTATTATACTCTCCCTGCACTAGTGTTGCTGCTATCTGGCCGAAGTAGGACTTATTGGATGATTTAAATGGGTGCATACTGATATAGCAAGACAGGACTGTAGTTTGACTGGTTGCATTATGACATACTCTGTACTGACAAAAATAGTAACCATGGAAAGGCATCTGCTTGGGTGTCTGGATATTGTCAGCCGAAACGGTTCTGTGCAAGCCACACAGGAAGACTTTCTGGAATTGTTTTGGACAATATTTAAGGTAGAATATTTCAATTTCAGTAAATGTGTTTTTTTTTTTTTGCATCTAACCAAAGTGTATTTAGAGGTAGAATATTTCACTTTAAGTGACTGTTATACAACTTAGACTATCATACAACTTACAAGTGTTTTTTTCTGCATCTACCTGAAGTGATTTTATTATGTGAAACTCGATAATCATTCCAAATATGTGCATTTCAATGGTGTCTGGATTGAATTTGCCAATATCATTTTAAGGAATATATTGAAAGGTGCTACTGTGAAAGAGTTGATCAGGGCCTGGGGGATACCAATAAATTTATATCAGGCACCCGGTAATCTATTTGTCAATGTGTTATTTGCTACTGGGTAAAATAGGGTACCTATTGACTAGGCCATCTATTTGAAGTACATGTACTTTTCTGAACAATGTCGCTTCTGGATTATTCGAAAAAGGAGGAAAATTTCTGTGGTCCTCACGGTTTGTGCCCACTTGCTATGTGATCTAAAAAGATTTATCAGTTCTGTTCATATCCAGTCCTGACTGGTCTGCCAGAACCAGCTCATTGTACCTGAGTGACCTGTACCGGTAACCACAATTCAGACCTCCAGGTCGCCTCTGAGCTGTAATATCATATTTATCAAGTTTATTGGAAAAATGAGTCATGTAGGACAGTCTGTATAGCTATAAGTCATACCAGAGGATGGATTTCTGACTCCGGGTGCTGTCTGGATCAAGCCACAGGTATATTATATCCAGAACTGCCAGATCAGGTATCAGGTAGAAGGTCAGGGGCAGGTTGCAGAATATTATAGTAACATTGTACGGGCTCAGGTCACCTACTGAAATAAAAAATAATCTGGCGTTAGCATACTGCATCATGTAATCAATAGCTAAAATGCTGGGGACAAATTGCTGATGGGCAGGTATGGGTAGGTAAGATATGAACATGGTGGACTGGGTTTGAACTCAAGACCCACTGATTTGATCTGAATTATGCTAAACGTCTTGCTGCTGAATTTTCATGCCAATTGTTAGCATCATTGGTTCCCCCCCCCCCCTGTTCAGCAAGTGCTGTTCTGCAGTATACTACCTGTACTATAAAGTAATATTGCCACACCTAAATCAGAAACAAAATTTTTACGTGAACCCTGGACCAGTTCTGTGTGGACAAAGCAATTTGAATCTTTCAGTTTCACCAGAAGGCAGATTTCTTTTTTAACAGCAGCTGGTGGAAAAACACCTTTTCCTGCATTAATTAGTACTGTAAATTAATTTCAACATATCGTAAATGTATAATAGTGTCTGTTCTTTGATAAAAGACAGTTTTGTCAATTATCTGTGCTCATCCATAGTTACAACCATGGGTTAGAAGAGATGGAGATGTTCAGTAGATCATTTCTGCATAAGAGTTTCTTCTGACGTGAATATCCAGGAAGCCTTGTTTTTCTAAGTTTACAGCTACAAAAACGTTTAATAAGACTTTATAAAGCTTCTTACTGAAAGACCTTTGTTACCCAAATTAAACTGTTATGTCAAAGTATCAGTTTGTTTCATGAAACTGGACCCTCTTCCTGCAGCATCTGTCAGCGTGTCTGTTTACTGCTGTTTTATGCAAAGTGGTCCTCCAGTTTGGTGGGGAGTAGGGTGGGGCAGGCAGAGTGGGGAGGGGGGGGGGGGAGAAACAACAGCAGGGAAGAAGCTCTAGCCTTGAGGGTTGAGGGGTGAAGTTCAGCTGAACTGCTGTGTGGTTGATATTCAAATTTGTGTGTGTGTTTGCTAGCCAATGAGTCAACACTGGATCTTTGTTTTAAACCAGGTCATTCCGCTGTAACCAATCCCTGTAGGATGGGCAAGTTACACCACATTCAAAATTTCGAATAAAAAGATTCTGCTTCACAGGGCATCCTTTGTATATAGTAGCTGTTGATATTGGGATAAGTTTTGTGCCATAATATAGCAGGATATATTCCCATGTCTTCTGGATGTCACTGAGCGGGTTAAACTCTTACAGTCTATACTCACCTGGCAATGCTAAGTTGCTCAACATCATGGTGAAGATGCGGCTACTTAGGCCAGGTAAGAATTCATGTTTTATGTGTCTTAATTGCCAAATAGTTTAATTTACAGCAACACTTTAGTACATGTATCAGTATACCTACATGAAATCCCAGGTAATAGAGTAAATAGGATTAGATGCTGTTGATATCATTAATGTTGCCAAAAAGATAATATTTATGATCCTGCCAGGGAGTAAATGGCAATTTATAAGAGCACATTACGACACAGGAAAAAGTAAACAAAATTGCATGTAATATATGCGTGATGTAATTTCTTCACATAGATCTGGTTTAGCCAGTACTAGCCATAGGCTAAAGGCTTAAGGCTTTAGCAAATGTAAGTGGCTTTAAGCCACTTACATTTGCTAAAGTATGTCTTACATGCATGCTTAGCCAAAACTGCTAGTCATGAAAAATATCAGATTTGTGTGGGAAATCCTGTGTATTTGTGATAGGATTAGAACAGTTTTGCACCATCCTGCCAAATTTGCTTTGAAATGTTATGTCTGCAAATGTATGAATAATATAAGATCCGGAAGAGGACTTAGATTATCTTCCGGATTAGTATTTCCATGGTAGTAGATCCAGAACAGATTTGCTGACATAGGATATTGTGACCTGACCCGGGAGTTCTTGGGAAAACTGCAGATCCTTTTGGAGACTTCACTTTACGGGTTTCCCTGGTAACAAAGAAAACAAAACATTCCCCACACCTTCCCTTTTGCCTATTAGGATGAAAGTGCGAAAGATTCCACAGAAAAAATCCTGATTCAGTCCTCCAATTAGAATAAGTGATACTAATACTGAAATTGTCTTATTTCCGAGGGTTACACTGTATAAAGTTACACTGTATAAAATGGACTGATGTTTATTTCTGGACTTTAAAAACTTGAGTTTTCAAGACAATGAACCCTGGCCTCAACATGTGCAGGTTTCACTGTATATACAATGTACAAGTTGGATCAAGCTTCATTACCAATACTTCATTGCCATATGCTGGTTGACATTGGATCCAAAAAAATATCGAGTCCATAATGTTTCGCGCTTGCACATTGTAATTTTGAGGTGTAATAATAGCAATATAAGAGAACCTCTCATGAAAGACCACCATTTTGGCCATAAAAAATATGGTCTGTCAAGACAGGTGGTCTTTGTTGGCAGGTTCAGTTACATTGAAATGTGAAACCTTCTGCCAGGAAAATGGTCCTTCAAGACAGGTGGTCTGTCATGGCAGTGGTCTCTCAAGATAGGTTTCACTGTACAGTATACGGCGGTATTTATTTTCTTTCATCTCTAGGGTAGAATATGGAGGTTCCTACAATCTCCAAGACAGCTAGGGCATAATCCTGGCAGCAATTGAGTTCCAAAAATGCATTTCATCCTCCCTGTCACTAAGGGACACCTCTCTAATGAGATAATCGTTTGGTAATAGGAGGTGTCTGTATTAGAAGGGGGCGTCAACTGTACATATGTATATATGTAAGTTTTGGGGTCAGTGCAGTGACCACCATATATAGAAAATTAATGGTTGTTGTGTAAATATGGAGATGAGTCATGACAGTTACTGTCTTTCTAGGGTGTTATTTTTACACTTTTCTTCTACCTGCCAGTTACCTATGTGGATGGCTTCGTCCCTGATTAGATAGTTATTCCATGCCATAGCTCACCTTGGCCTGCCCCGGCCCTACACACCTGGTCCAGTCAAGTTGTACTGGATCCCTGGTAGCTGGTAACTGTATCTGGACCAGGCTTAGTCACTGGGGGTTCGGGCTTCCTGGTTAATTATGCATCCAGTAGTACTGCTGGGTTAGTAGGGAGGGGGGGAGGGGGGGGGGGGCTACTGTGGTGTATGAAACATGTCTCGCATACAGATCACCATCCTTTGTTACCAAGCCACATTTATAACTCACTGGCACTCATTCTAGGAGAGAAAAGACACAATTGGCTTATCATAGCTGAGAGCAGCACTTATCTGTGACCCAGCAAGAATCTGGCGGTTCTGTCCCAGTGTACATACATAGACGAATTGGCAAATTAGTTACTTGCATGGCCTTGAAATGACCGAGAGGAGCTGGGACCGACTGAGCTGGACCCATGGGTCAGTGTTGTGATAGAAGAACAAGCAAAGATAAGGCATGGATAGAGTCACTTGTTGCATGGTAAAATTTATTATAACCCTGATAACAAGTTGAGGACAACAGAAGAGATGTGGTATAGTACAGTCACAGTGGACCGAAGTACAGAACAGAAAAGTACAGAAGCTAAACTGTACAGAACAGCCCGATCCGGGAGCCAGATTCTCTGCATGGACACTTGGTAACTGACAGATCCCGTCTGGTGCCCTCAATCTGGAGCAGCAGGCATTTTTCTCGGTGTCTACAGGGGAAGTACTGTAGGCTTGATCCATTCTGGATTGGTTTTGTATGGCTGTCTGGCTGTGTATACAGGACTTTACACACAGTGGCCTGGATTTCTATGATGGATCTGATCCTTCAGTCTGGATCCATGAGGCTCTGATGGGATATTAGTATCATCTGGACTGGAGTAGCCCTACAGGAACCCCTAGGACTTATACACCTCTAGGAATATCAGGATTGTGTCCAGAGATATCCAGGATATTGTTTGAGGATCATTGTTTCTGGATCCAGAATGAGCCGGATGCCCACCAGTCAGTCGGTCCTGGCGTGGTTCCTCTCCTGCTCCCCATTTCCAGGAGGTAAGATCCTAATTCAGGGTAGCAAAATGGCACAGGGGGAGTGTTTGGAGCACTTAGGGATACCTCTATAGTACAAAGGTCACATATATGTAAGCTAACAGATACTAGAGTTACTTTCCAGCCCACAGGGAGTCTTTTGAAGCACTTTCGGTAGTTCCATCATTGAGCTATAGGCACCTTAGTCAGTTCACTTAGGTCCCCAGTACAGTGAAACCTCAAAAAAGAGCACAAGCACATGCATACTTCATCTGTCTCTATATACTGAGAATATAGAGAACAATATGTATACCCACTGGCTGGGGCTTGCTACATAGGCTAAGCATCCAGTGTCTTTTTGCATGCCAAGATGGTCTTTTTTCACCAAAAGTGTGAGCTTCAGTGTAGAAGTGGATATGTGGTCTCAATCTCGAGGTGGTCTTATGTGTAGGGACCAGGAAATCAAGCTGTTGGAGAGTGCAGTTAAACATGTACATGAATCACTCTACCTTACTCAATGTTGCATAGATAACATCCGTAGATAGAAGATAGACTGAGGGACTGCTGACTAATCTTGATACCCAGGTGACTAAGAATATAAAATTCCTGCAAGCTTGATTTGACATAGCTCACCTGTGTCTCACACCTTCAGAGTGAGAACACCCCCCCCCCCCCCCATGCCCCATCCCCACCCCCCCAGGCATGCCTATTATTGTGGACCGTTATATACAGTGTTCCCTCTCGACACTCACTGTAAAGGACGTCTCTGTAATAACGACAGAATTATTTGGCAGCAAGTACTCAATGCCTGTAATCCTCCCTCTCACCAATGGACATCTCTAATGAGGACAGAAATATTTGGTAGCAGGGGTGTCCCTATTAGAAGGGGACTACTGATATATAAAAAAAATCCCACCCATCTCTGCCCTATATTGTTTCAGTAGAAATTCAAGAATTTTTTCACCGAGACAGGTTCTACTCTATTGTGTCACACACGTGCATAAAAAAGAGACCGATGAAGGAGCCAAATGTGCAATTCCAGCCCAACTGACCATGCCAGATTGCTGGAAGGCTTAATTGACCTGGGAAGCAGTGGAAAACCTACAGTACACCTGCTGTTAGTTATTATATATATGACACCAGAGGCTCTACCCTCCTATTATGTTACCATAACGATACGTTTGTAACACACACACCCCCTAAAAAAAAAAGGCACATCCGCAGAACTGTGAGTTAGTTCAAAGTTGCAGTAGTCATAATTTTCTTGGAATCTGGACTGGTATACAGTAGTCCCTCTTTAATAAGGCCACCCTCGTTGCCAAGAAACTATGGCCACATTAGAGAGGTGGCCTTTGGTGAGAGGGAGAAGTAAATACATTGATATTAGTAGCAGCAAAGATTTGTGGCCTTACTAGAGAGGGTGGCCTCTGTTGAGAGTGGCCACTAAGAGAGAGACCGCTGTATTTTATCATTGACTCGAACCTGTGATGCTTGAATATATTAGATGGACTGCATGGACAAAATCAGAAGTGAATCATCTAAACTTTTTCCACAAAACCAGCATGTATGAAATTGTACAGTGGCGTGTGTATAAATTACATGTTGCAGAATAATTCACCACATATAATTGGTATTGTTAGGTCGAGTACACAATACTACATGTCTAATATTAAACATACAATGCATGACAGGATTATAGCTATTTATATGTTTATTGGAATGATCAATACAGCCATGAACACATGATGAACTCAGGAGTAACTTAAGTTAACCATTTAAAAGAGTAGGATTGTTCCTGCTTGAGTGAAATGACTAAATCAGCAGGAGCCTTTATAAAAATGAAAAAGGAAGTTTGACACACAACTGAAATTTGGTATTTGATTAGGTAATTGTAAAGTTTGGTACTACATTGTAATAATAAGTGGCGTGGGACAGAAATGGCTTACAGAGATTAGTTTTACTTTCTAAATTATAGTGATACCCTGTGAAGTTGTATTGAAGTACTGGTAACAAGGCAGGAGCATAGTTGAACTAGACATGAAAAGTACTTACCAATTGCAAGTTTTGACTTATACTCAGTATACCGGTAGTATACATTTAGTTAGCCATTTAACAGCTAAAATACACTACTAAACCCTGAATTATTTCAACCTGCCAATGTAACATTGTAAATAGTTACTACTTTTGTAATATTTTCCCACAAGCTGCAGGTTTTGCTCAAAGCTTCTGCTGGTAACATATGTTTGCAAAACACTGCAACACTTTTATACTGCTATGTTTGCAGCAAGGTTATAGATCTACATGTACATGTATCTATGTATTCCTGCCGTGGTTCTTAACTTCTCTAAATGTTCGAGTGCTAGCGGGCGATCTTGTTGTGTTACTTTTATACCCGTACTGCAATATACCTGGTTGTTATGGGCTATAAACCATTCATAGTAGTGAAGCTTGGGTGGCTATTGCTGTAAGAGGGTTCTTACTGTGAGGCTACATGTGATGAGAGACTTGCTATAATGGCTGCATGAGACTACTGCAGGACTTTATGAGAGACCACTTGCCATTAGAGATATCTTGCTGCTATGAGAGACTACCTGCCATGGAAAACTGCATGTTTCCATAAGACTACCTTCTTGAGACTACAATGAAACTTATGCATATAAAGACCACCTTAGGGACCAACAAAGGTGGTCTTTATATGCAGTTTCAATAACATGGAAAATATAGCCCTGGGGACCTGTAAAATGTGGTCTCTATAAGCAGGTAGTCTTTATATACAGGTGTTTTTAGTGTAGGTTTGACTCTACTGCCATGAGGGATTGTTGTCATAAGAAACTGCTGCCATATATTAAAAGCATAAGACACCATTTCCCTGGCGGTATCTGTGTTTCCAAAACAAGGTTTTTGTGCCGGAGGAAGGAGGAGTGGTACCAAAATGTGTTCCACTGTACTGGCTGGGCTATAGAGCCAGCATGGTCAAGCTCCACTTTGACATCTTGGGCAGTAAGCCAAACTCTTAAACGCATTCTGGCAACAGATACATGTATCGACTCCTGTAGTTCTAAAGCAGCACGCAGTGATTTTATGTTTACCAGGACTGGAATGTGACATAATGTCCCATTGTCTGTGTTATAATATGAGGACGTAGATATGTCAGTAAAGCTATGTATAATAGTATACGTGGACCAGGTTACCACATAACGGGTAGCATGCAGAGGAGCCAAGAAATCATGAATTGGGACCTGGAGACAAAGGTCTTGAATCATGCCACCTCCACCTCCAACTAACTGACTTGTGAAATGCTGGGCGGGTGGAAAGTATCCAAAGTTCAACACTTTTCAAACTGAGTAAAAATAACATGTTTATCCAGCTAACAGGCCTTGGTTCATGTCTTTTTCAAGAACTGGTATACATTGTTCTCCTGGATTGTGCTAGGAACACAAGAATTACAAGTAAACAGGGCTGATGGACACGGTGCTACATATATAACACCCAGGCAGCACAACAGGCTCCAGAATCCTCATAGAACAGTGTTGGACATTTCTTGCCTGACACCATTGAACAAAAGTGAGAAGCTAAAAAAAGAAGAAACCCGGTTATTTCTTGACAATTCTGATATAGAAGTGCAACATGTACATATGCCTTCCTGAAAATATACACAGAAGGCTGAATTAAGCTTCTTTGATAATCCAGCACTGATAAATTTACTTTTATTGGCAGTACATGTACCGTAGTGCTTCCAAGTCAAGATTGATGGGTCTGGAGTTCAAGCTTGCATTTCACTCACAAGTCATTGTCCAAATGGTGAGTGAAGTGCAAAGATGAACACAAATTGGCCCAGTTTTTTTAGCTATACCATGTAAAACAGTACACAAAGCTAAAACCAGATCACTTAAAAATATTAATATTATATATGCAATCCAGTGGTCCCTTTATTATAGGACACTCTCTAGAAAGGTCATCCCTCTATAAAAGATGCAAATTTTTGGCAGCAAGTGCTTCTGATGCTGCCTCTCACCGAAGGATACTACTAAGGACAGATTTTTTTTTGGCAGAAGGGGTGTCCTTTTTGAAGGGGGACTACTGTAGTCCTAATTTTTTGTGCCAAGCTGTCAGTCAAAGCTGTAATCAAATGAGGCCTGACACATGTTCGCAGTTATGACTGGTGCCACGTGCACAATGGAAGTGAATGACAGCCAGACAGAAAGGACACATGACAAATGCTGTGTTGTGGTAAGCCAGTTTTGCTTCACTTTCCACAAAATTAACTCACAGGATGTGCTTCTATCAATGAATATAAGGCTCACTTTCCCACGCATGGAGCTTTACATGTATATGTATACAGTGGCTGCTGCTGTCCATTTAATTGGCGGGCTATATGGGGTAATAAAGCTATAATAATAGATCAGCTCATGATTGCTAATTAATTGATTAGTCAGGTTGACTGCACAGGAAGTTGTGGGAAGCAATACTGGAAGCTCATTGGTCAGCAGATGGTAAGCCTGTTGCTTTGTCAGCGGCTGGTACGTTATTTGTTTGATCTCTGCACATGTTACTATTGTGGTATACTGTGATGTTGTGGAAAGGTCACACAGCACAGTCACCAGTCAGTTCTTTGTTCTGATAACAATATGCCAGTAAACCCTTCTGGATATCATTGTGCCCTTCTGGAACTCTGTAAAGCAGCACCTGATTTCTAAAGCCCTGGATCTGGATCTCTGGTATCCAGACACTCCGGAAAGTTGAATATTCTGCCATTGTTCACACAGGAATCAGTAGACATCACTGAAACTTTCTTATCGTTAGTGGTGTTTACCATTCTAGGATAATATGGGAATGTTGAAAAAGTTTAAGAAGTTAATTGGGGCTAAAAACTTTATAGGTGAGTTTAGGGTAGTTGATGGCAACTTCCTGGCATAGAGATACTTGCCTTGTGCCTAAATGACAATCGATTGGATTGAAACTTAGAAATTTTGCCAAACGCTGCTTGAAACTAATGAAATTTATATACATGTATATTCTACAGTCTATTTTGGGTATTAATTCAAGAAAGGGTCCAAAAGATGTTTATGGTTTTGACACATGGGAGAATGCAAATTTGCTAACTTGTTGAATTGCTTGCATATTGAATGTTATCACTGTCAGCTGCAGACTTGATGATTTGCTAGTCCACATCTTGTCTGGTGTACAATAGTTGTCAAGTCCTTGTCTTTGCCGTACATTGCCGTTTTCACTTGGTTTAGCCAAATGTCACATCATGTGCCAGTGCTAGCATGTGTGATAAAATCACTTGGCAAACCAGGCTTGAATATCTTGAGTGTGTCACAAAGCATTGTGTTCTGTCTCTTTGACTGCTGTTCTGTGTCTTTGACTGCTGTTCGGAGAGTTTATACAATCTCAGTGTATGGGTATTTTCCATTTAAGTATCACTACCAATTATAGCAAATTTTCACATTTGCATCATTAGTTTCTCTTTCTCTCTGTGTGTCCACAGGTGGCAACAACAGTTATGGGGGCAGTGGGCAGGGGAAGGACCTCAGTCGCGCTCCAATGGACCGTGTCAAAGTTCCAAGTAAGTATTAATAAAGCACCACTTCTGTCCACCCTCCGGGTAAACATAATCCGTGGATTTATAGATCTTGGATGGTATAGTTATTGGTCTGACAATGGCAAAGCAAACGCATTATATGCATTAAAGTATCTTGAAATGTTTAAACAGTACATGGCCCGTCTGTCTTGTTACACTCTGTTGTTCTCTGAGCATGGCTCGGTCAGAAATATTTTACAGACCTGAAACATATGTTATGTCTGTTTTAGGATCCTCGAACTTGAGGCTGCATCTACATTTAGAAGTACATGTGGGCATTAACCCATGTGTACTTCCAAATGTAGACACTTCTGCAACACGGAAATTATTCGGTTTTGCAGAAGCAGAGTAACATCAGTTTCTTGTAAATTTTTAACAGTTGATAATTGAATGTAATATACAAAACCTTTGAAATAAAAAAAAAAACAAACTTCAAGTTGGCCTCAGTCTTTATGCATGTTTTATATACATTTTTATGCATGTTTTATACACATGTAACTACAAGTACTGGTATATCAGATACATACGGTACCAGCAAAAGTAAAATTGTTTTGTGTTTTGTTGTGTGCTACCAAATCAGTGCCCAACGGAGCGGTGAAGTCCTCCTCTATTTCCAACATCCCGGCAGAGAGTTCAGCTCCCCAGAGCATTCCCAGTAAGCCTGGGTCGGGTCACCATGGTGCCTCGTCACACACCGTGGCCTCCTCACTACCCGGCGGGGCCACGGAGAACTTACGACAGGAAGTCACTCACCTACAGGGTGAACTCAGGAAGTGCCGGGAGGTTATCGCCAATATGGAAAAACGGGAAAAGCAACTCCGTGATAAGTAAGTTTTGCTATGTGCGTGTGTGTGTTTGGGGGTGGGGGAATAGTAGCGTTTTTGTCTCCCAACTTCATTATATACATTTATACATAATATCTGTGCATCATACATATCTACTGAAAGTTGTAATGAGGTTAATGAGAGATCACCTGTCTTGAAAGCCATGTATCAGAAGACCCATATGATCACAAAGATCTTGAGACACAAGATTTTTTATAATCAGTGTTTTAAGCATCCAGTGAAAGTTTTCCTTATATACAATGATATAAGTTTGCATTACCCCAGGTAACTTGAGTCGGCAGTCATCAGCACTAAAGGACTGTCAGTCTCCTTTTAGGCGTTTACCTAAGCAAATGTGTTCTCGTTCATTGAACCACTCCAGAATTTCTGATCATGCATTGCATGAGCTGGAGAAACATTCGACCAAGTTTGAAGATTTGAGCCTCGGGGATAACCGACCGTCACAACTGGTGCGACGATATGGGGAGATTTATGCCGAGTCACGATTGGATGCTTTTGATGCACTCGACGAATTGTCGGAAATCGCTGATTTCGATGAGCTCAAAGCAAAACTCCTCTTCTCCTGCATTGTTGTGAGTATAAATCATGAGCCTAAGTGACAATGGGATTACAGAGGAATTTTGTTAAAGTGGAAACCCTAATTTAGACTACGCATAATCGAAGCCAAAGTGCTCTTTAATTCTGAGATGATTGTCTTATATCTTAATTCTGAAAGTGAAACCATATAGCACTGGTTTGTAACTTTTGGTCGATCAAAAATTGCTCTTAAATATGCATGTGGTGGGTCTCGAAGCACGAGATTGTAATGGTGGCCAAAAATTGTGAAAGAGCTGTAAAGCATTATGTCTTTGTAATGTAACACATATGGTTTGAATATGGTAGTACCCGTACTTTTAATGAATGTACCATACTTCCCTGCTGTTTACAAGAAACTCTTGTGTGTATATTGTGAATTAGGTTGCAATAGTCATCTATTTTAAGACCACCCAAAGGAGCAAGACAATGGTCGTGAAAGTCCTGATTTAGCAGCAAGCCAAATGGCAGTTTGTGATAAAAGCGACTTTATTGTCCAAAACTTGAGCAGTGTTGAGCGGTTGTCATGTAATGTTAAGCTACATGCCGTGATGATAGTCCATCAATGCTCCCTTCCAGCTGGCATTCCGTTCAACATTGAAAAGCCTACATGAGATGAAAGCGAAGTTGCGCAGAGTCCTGTACCTGCCGAACCCCGACAGCAGTTCCAGCTCACCACATGAACCCCTCGCCCGGGACGTGGAGGATACAGTGGCCGTGTATCTGCGGAAAACCATCGACAGATACGACTTGACAAAGAACGTCACAGTGAGTATGGGAACACTTAGAGTAGCTCTGTAATCAATTTGACCAACATTGTCTTTCCATCCTCAGGATGAGATTTGGACTAGAGAGCTTTCTGGAAATGGACCCCTGTAGCAGAGTTGGGGTTCGCATTTAATTCAACAGTCTGGGTGAATGCAAGTCAAATATATATATTTCACTGCAATGGTATCCGTGAGCTGTATGCTGGAGTTGAAGCAGGCAGCAGGAAGAGGCCTAGCACTCTTAAACATGATAGACTCAAAGTTGGACATGAGCTAGATTCTTGGTCTAAACTGCCCGAATTATTGATTTAAGTTAATTCTTATACTTACTGCTGGGTATATAAATATAGTGGTCTCTCTCCTTAATGACACTTTTTAAGAGAACACACCCCTCCAGAAAGGACCAAATTCTTGGCAGCGGGAACCCATGAATGGATATGGTGCTCTTCCCTTTGACCAAAGGAGACCTCTAATAACGAGAGAATTGTTTGTTGGAAGGAGTGTCCCTATCAGAGGGGACTACTGTATCTTCATATACAGTGAAACCTGTCTTGAGAGACCACTGCCATTGAGAGACCACCTGTCTTGAAAGACCACACATTTTTGGCAGAAGAACAAACATTTCAATACAACTGAACCTGTCACCAGAGACCACCTGTCTTGAGAAACCACATTTTTGTGGCCAAGGGGGTGGTCTTTCAAGACAACTTCTACTGTATCTTGTATATGCAGTACTGGTAAACTCTCCCACAGTCCTCCCATTGATATCTTGGATACCTACATGCACCTAGATCCTGAGGTCTCCCCGACAAATCTGTGACCTATCCTTTGTTTTTGCAGACACATAAATATTTTCCCTGCAGGCAGGAAAGCAATTTACTTCCAACCCACCCTGGAACATTGAGACCTTTCCTAGAGGTCCATACCTTGGGGATGTTGACTAAGTGTGAGAGATAGGAAAGGAAAAGCAAAGTCACATCCCGATATATATATATCACTTCCTTCTATGCTTTGAAGCGATGTTCTTCGCTGACCTTGGGGTCAAATGTGTACTGTAGACTTTGGAACTGGAAATACTTTTCTAGGGTCCTCTCGTTTGGGGCCATTTTCCAGGAAAATCGTATGGAAGTAGACTTAAGTCTACTATGACAACCGTGGTCTTTCCATGCTTAACATCAGTTTATGGACTTAAGATTTTGTGGAAAGCCCACTGTTGATTCGGCTTACAAAAGATCCAGTCGGTATTAACATGCAATGGGACCCTTGCTGTTGGAAATTGGCTATTTTTCAAGTAGGGAACCATTGTGTTCTGGGAAAATGTTAAGTACAGAAAACCTACTGTACTTAGATTCTGTCTTTCAGTAATATACCGGTAATCTTGACATTTATTGTCTTTTCCATTCTTAAGATCGGCACTTAATACCCTTTTCCAGAAATAGATCTGTGCACAAATGATGGGGACTCCAGAAAATACATGTAGTCCAACATTGTGAAAGTCTTGTTACTGTGGCAACAAATTTTGATTAAGATATGATCCCATTTCTTTTATTCTTTTGGTTGCTCTTTATCAAATAATTATAATGAGGTTAAAATATAATTTACTGTTGTCTATGCTATCTAGGTTGATTTATTACCATTGGATTTTGAGGCTTGTATGCTTTAGAGATACAGTTAAACCTGTCTTGACAGACCACTGTAATGAAAGACAAGCTGTCTTGAAAGACCAGATATTTCGAGCAGCAGGTTCTATATTTTAGTGTAATTGAACCTGCCACCAGAGACCACCTGTCTTGAGAGACCACATTTTTATGGCCAGTTGGACAGTCTCCTAGATAGGTTCTACTGTGACATGTTGTACAATGTATGTTTTCTGTCCGCGGTTCCAGGAGGTGTGTAACCAAGTCTGGTCAACATTGTACGACTACCCCAGCCTGAAGGAGTGCGAGGGTTTACAGAACTATATCATCGAGTGTGTTCGCATCGCCTGGGCTCTGTCCGTCCAGAACCCGCCCTACATACTCAACTATGACTGCAAGGAGTTCAGTGAGAGAATGCATCAGAGATTCCACACGTCGGATCCAGACTCCTCCACCGTGAAACTCGTGCTGTGGCCATCCCTCATGGAAGGCGCTCCAGATGGAGACTGTGTCTTCAAGGGCGTCGTGATAACGTAAATTAATACCAGCTTGCTGGTCGGCAACAAGAGTGAAATTTCGAAAAACTGATGCTATCTTGGCTGTGATTGGACAATTGCGTGTCAGAGGAGAGAGAGGTTGGTGTATTTGTTAGTCATAACGAAGGATGTACCGATATCCGGCTACCCACGGATTGCCGCTGTTTGTATCCGTGCTCAGGGAAGCGGAAATGACCAACCAATTGCATTAGCTTTGTGTGTTTCCGGATGACTGAACACAGCTGGTTGCCTTAAAGAGATGTAAACTTTACATACCAAACCAGGAACGGGATTATGACAGCTGATTTTAGTAACAGCTGCTATTTCAGCAGCTCATTCAGCTGGGACTGAGTGAGAAAGATTTCATATCTGGGCTTTCACCCAGTGTTTGACATGGTGAGCCAGGACAAACGTTAACGTATACTCAGATTCGCCAAACATATTTGAAAGCAGTCATGATTTCCAGTAACAAATAGTGCGATATTGAAGCCTTTAAAGTATATGGATGTATGCATGCAAGCTTGGGTGTATACTTCTGGCAGTGTGCGCGTGTCTTATTCATGCAGTACCCAAACTCAATCATACTCAATGTAACTTTTAATCACATTTAATATCATGTATAATATAAATTTAAACTGAGAGCAAGTAAAAATTAGGCTGAACTGGAAACTGAAATTACAATATGGAGAACACAGTGGATCAGCTGAATTGGTGATGCACTTTTGACCATGTTGATTAGATCCATAGTTTGGGGTCGGGACCTTATTGATTAAAAAAAAAAAAATATGTAGAACCCATCCCCCCAAATAAAAAAAACCCTGTAGAATGTGTATGAAATCCTGTTGCAACATAATATGGGTGCTGAACAGTTTGCTAGGTTAACAAATTGAAATATAAACTTCCTTTTCTTCAGGACTTGTGAACAATGCTATTACTGTGAATCTTTGGTTGTATTAGCAATCAGAAAGATTAGGAGCAGAGTTTGGGAAAAATCTGCTTTGCTCTTTTAAATTTTACAAACGTGAAAGATTTGTAGAATACTTGACTACATTGAGATCACCTGTGCTGATAATTACTTGCATGTTTTTCATATTTTAAAAAAAGGCCAGTACCGTTAGTATTTAATAATAATAATAATATCCAGTTCTTATATAGCGCTTTTCCTGGCCGAAGATAGCTCAAAGCGCTTTACATATTATTATCCCTGGCAGACCTGTTCAATCCGTCACTTGCTGCACCTGCGGCACCCTTTCTTAGATCCGTCTGCTACCATGTGTTCAGCGTTAGACAAACAGTCCCCCCCCCCCCATCTTCCTTGCTCATATATATCTGAATTTGTGCCATAAAGACCCAATATTCATTGTCTGTTTGTGTTGTATCGATGTATCAGTATTGTGCCAGTTATATAAGTTAATAACTAAGTATAATAATATTACATGTATACATACTCTCCTGTGGCAGATATCTTGCCTTTGGTTGTCATCAAAGTTTCCACATCTGGTGCTTGACATATCATTGTGCTACTTGCCATACCATTAATTGACTTGTAATGCAGGGGACGTTCAAGTAAATACATGTACTATCTGTGCTCAAAGACCTGTTCTGCGAACTTACCATATTGTGCAAACTTGCAGATGCACTGGAAAGAGTGATTGTATGCTGTCGTAATACCTACATGTAGTGGCACCACTGTAATTTGGTTTTCTAGATGTAACAATGGATCTTTGCAGATGGTACACTGGTCCCTCTTAATCCTTTACTTTTACTTTAAGACAATTTTGTTATAATTAAGGCCACTTGGTCCTTGGTGTTTAAACCTTTCCTTTAGGACCATCTACAATATAATGCAGTGAAACATCAGTTTAGACCACCTTGAGGTTAAGACTAGCCAGGAAAAAAGACCACTTTGCGACAGTAAATATTTTGCATTTTCACAGTTTAATAGTCTCAGCAATTAGAACGCCTCACAAGTTTGTAATAGTTCTGCTTCCACGGACAATATGATACCACATTTTATGTGGCCTTTTTTGGTTGCTCTTAAAATAGAGGGACTACTGTAATTCGGAAGGCTTCTAAGAGATTGAAAATGACAAAAGTATAGTCTTCTGTGCTTGAGTGGATTATTTTCAAATAACTGTTCTCATGCCGACTGACAAATTAAAGGAAATTATTTCACAGATCACTACATATCAGAGAGGTATAGGAGAATATTTGGCCATGGCCAGCCAATGAGATGGCATAGATGTGAAGTATTGGTTACCAGATCATTCCACTGAAGACTTCAGACTACTAACAATAACCAATAGACATTATTCAGACCACATAAGTATATGTACATGTAAATGGATTTTTATGTTCTTGGCTTTTTCCCAGTTTAAGGAAAAGGTTGACTTGTGGTACTTTAGGTGGAAAGGACGATGGGTCTTAGCCCATGGATGGCTGTGTATTGGAAACAAAAATTTACCTGTGTGCCAAAAGCTTTTCTTTGAGAGCGATTTTAAGTGTTCTGCGCTTTAACGAGTGGTGGAAAGGGAGTGATATTATGCTATATTTCTCTATTACATGTACAGATCCGGAGTGTGTTTAGCTTTATGGATCCATGCCCAATTGTACTATACCACCTCCCCCTAACCCGGCTACTTCTCGAACCCTATTCCATTTATACATATATTACATACATAGTGTGAGCATTATATATACATATTCATAGGCTGATGATTTTGTAAATTTTTGTACAAAAAAATAAACTCCATGAAAGTATACGGTATTGTGTTGTGTGTGTGCATGTTCATTTACCAGACTCCGTTCTTGGCAAATTATGAAGACCAGAATTATCGTGATTGTGAGACCAGACCTTTGAGGCAATCCTACTGAACAGTACCACTTTAGAAATGAGACTGAGAAATAGCGCCACCTTAATTAATACTTAAAATGCTCAGCAGATACAATGGAAAATTCTCATTCAGTTTTATGTAGTTTCGCATGAAAACCACCGATATGGCCCAAGAGTTGGTTTCTGTTGTCGTAAAACAGTAACGCATCTTCTATATTTATGTACACATTTTATTTTACAAATTTTTAACAAACGAGCATTGAACTATTTCGACACTTTCCAACATTTATGTACACAATGTTCCTATTGACAGCATTGCTCATTGTCAAATTACTGTAACAATGAATATCATAACTTGTATGTACAAATTGAACTTCTATACTGATATACATGTACTTGCCGATGCAATGTTCAGTCTCTTAAAGATAATGCTAGAAGATACTGTCCTTAGAGGTGACACGAATCCAGTGGTATCCAGTATGATGAATGCACTTGCGGTTGCCTTTCACCAAAGAACACCTCTCTTATGTAGGCCGTATATTGCATCTCGGGGCCGCCCGCCCCCCCCCCCCCCCCCCCGGCCGCCCCGCCCGGGGGGGAGGGGGGGTGGACGGGCGGGATGTGTGGGTGGGGGGGAAACAGGTGT
>JAAUYG010017339.1_pt1 | contig 18744 bp, 6 predicted proteins | sample 7278091 | NCBI WGS metagenome assembly JAAUYG01 (sample SAMN14350201, study PRJNA611818) | marine sediment metagenome | isolation source: surface marine sediment (0.6m) | place: French Polynesia: Moorea | collected 2018-08
GACCTTGTATCTACTTTTGACTTAAATATTCAGGGATCTTTGTACTGCTAAGTTGAAACATTACTGGTATTCTTTTAACTAGCAAGTGACCAAGCAGAGCATCAAGGCCCCTGGGCCTCTTGTTCTGAAAATGGTGGCTTTTTCTTCATAAAGAAGTTCTGATGTACATATTCTTCCTTCTTTCTTGAAAATTGGCCTTTTCATTGTAAAGTAAGTGCCAATGAATTTGTCCTTCTTTTCTGAAAATCAAGACTTCCTCTTTGTAAGCAAGCTGCGGTACCACCTGGGATAATATACTATTTTGGCATATATTGTATTCCCTGACATGCATCTAGAGATATTCTGGATTTGACCTGCTTCCACCATGGCCATATCTACCAAGAGTTTCTTTTACAAGTCACATCTCTCCACCAATTCCTTTCATATTTGGTGGATATACAGTGGGTCACTCTATTTTAAGACCACCCATAGGACCAAGAAAATATGGTCTAATATTGCAGGTCATCTTAAAATAAAAGTCATTTAAGAGATAATTGCCCTTTGGGACCAAATCAAGTGCTCTTATAATCAAGGGTGGTCTTAAAATAGAGGGATGTAAAAGAGAGGTACTGCTGTATGTGTCAAAAGAAGGTTTTGGATATGCTTGCATTTATAATGAGCTAATTATCACAGTATAAAAGTCAGTGTTTTGCCTCCTAAGAAAAAAGTACAATGTAGGTCTTTATGCCTTAACAGTGTTTTGGTTTTAGCTGTACCCTTCTAATGTGCAGATCATGGCTCAATGGGGCTTCTCATGCATAATGGAGATGCTAATCGGTGCATAAATTAAGGCTGACAAACCAATTTTGGCCCTCCAGAGCTTTTTTTTTTTGCATCTTTATCATATCGCATTTTTAGGTCTAGTCAACTAGTATGAAGAATACGCATCGATCAGCATGATGACCCATGCATAATTACTATGGTAATTATGCAGTAGCACATAAGTCTGAAAATAAATTGGGTCTGGACCTCCTGAGCAAAGGTTTTATAGCTCCAGACCACTAGCATGTAGAATATGTCCCAACGTGATGAGCCTTGAATATTAATTAAATATGCTAATAGCAAATAACTTGAAGAGTGAAAATTTAGTATTAGTTCTCCTCAACTAAGTATTTTCTTCATATCTTTATCATAGTGCAGAATTAGGTGTATCCCGCTTGTATGTAGAAATTTACACCCCAGCATGATGACCCTTGCATAAATTAATATGCTAATTTGTGCATGGATTAAGACCAGTTTTAAACCTCGATTTCTAAGACTATTCTTATGAAGACACCCCCCCCCCCCCCGATATGGAAACCATTGAATAATTAATGAATATGGTATTAATAAATAGCGCATGAATTTACTTTAATATTTGGTAGATATATGTGTTGTGCCTTAAATCTGAGGGAGTATCTTTGGATCTTTATTATATATAATTAGGACATCATCCACTGCATAGTCATCCTACTCCACAATTCCATAAATAACCCACTGCCCCCCCCCCCCCCCCCAACCATATCCCCCTTTGAGTCACCATTATCTCGCCAAACTTATTCCTCCCTATTCCCCATTTCGCCTACCTAGTATGATGAAGATGGGATTTATCTGCTGATGAAGTGTAGATCTTTATGGAAAGAATGAGAGCAGTCAGGTTTTTGGAGGGAGGGAAGCTGAGGGATTATGGCAGTCGCAGGTGACTGACTGCACTTGGTTATTATTCCTAAAATTGGTGTTGGAAATTTCACATTCTATCATAAAATTTAGTTTTCATACACATTTTTAGCTAATAAAATATATATCTGCAGTAGAACTGTTCAATGTTTTACTGTTGAGGTACATGTATGTTAATTTGCAAGAAATGTGGCAGTTGAATTAAACGGTGTGTTACAAGCTTCACAGGCAAATGGGAATGTTTTGTTCATATATACTTTGTGCATATAATATAAATGTACCATATAATATCAACATGATCAACACTGTAAAACTCAGAATATTAATGTGTTAAGCGATTTCAAAATGAGAAAACACTATGTTAACCAGTGTTTAATTTTTTGTACCGTTATATGTATCTTGCATATTTCATGTGCTGTTATTATTTGCCTTATTTTGGTCAAAATGATTTAATGCTATTACACCCATTCTACTTGCAGGTGTTACCAATAATAGTTTAACCGAGGAAGTGAAACGAGCCCTGTCAAACAACAACGCTTCGCCACCACAACGATCTCCACAGTCCGCGCAGGCTTCCCTGCATATCAGCCGAAATGATAAGCAAGTGTCACCGGGCGTATCCCCGACGAAATCCCATCAGTGGGATGACAGCCCTCGGGACCCAGCTTTTCCACAGGATGAAGACAAGCAGCTCCTCATGGAACTTATCAGACCAAAGAAAACTCTCTCAGACGAGAATGTTGTCCAAGTCCGCAAGATATCCAGCCACCGATACAAGGATTCCGATTCCGATTCTGACAGTGCTCCGAGTTCGCCGCTGATGTCCAGTCATCATGAGTCCAGTATGTTGACCCAGACGGACTCGTTACGGAGTTCGATGCATAGCTCTTCTGCGGTCTCCAGCGATGGTCATATGACGCTGGTAACGGAAATGGGTGGGATGTCAGACATGGAGGTAGCTAGCGTCGACATCCCATACAGTCAGTACCACTCATCGCCATATAGCTCACGGAAAATGGCCGATCAAGGAGAGCTACGCATGGATAGCTACGGAAAAAAACAGAACTCCAAAAAGAGTCCTCACAAGGAATCTGTCGATGGTACTCCATCAAGAACCAAACAGCCTTCACCTTCACGTAGCAAACATGGGCATGGCAAGGACCAAAGGAAACCAAACACCTATCCTGCAGTCGGTGCTGTAACCACGGGAACAAAGATAGCAGACGAACAATCAAAACAGGCAACAGAGGCAGACGAATATGACACCGAAGCTCTGACAAAGGTCAGGTTCCATCGAATGTCAGTCAAAGGGAGGTCAAGGTCACCTTCCCCAAGGTCACAGGCCAGAGAAACAAGCCATCCGGATCATGGTAAGCAAACATGTTTGCACACGGATACATATATTTTGCAGTTCACACTCTTCAGCTACAATCACGGATGTAAGAATCATGGCATCATGGCTTGGATCAAGAAGAAATTTCACTAAAAAAATATATATATATAAATCAATACCGGTACATACAGAAGCAATATGTATTATTCTCAGAATCTTACACTCATCAAAACATTACCATTGGTATGATTTTGAAATTAGATTTGATATCACAACTTCCATAAATCTGAAGCCACGGAAATATATATAAGTATGGTGCCATGATCTTGTTTGTAAAGCAGCAAACATCCTCACCAAGTTTTACCCTTTGGCTTAATGAAAAATCCCTAATCGTTGGGTTGTTTTATTGGTATTTTGTAGATTGTTCCTTGTAATATTAACCATTTTATTCCTGTATCTCATGCTTCCTCTTGCTCTTTTCTTTGCTCTTGCCTTATCTAATACTATACAGTTTATTTTCAACAATACTTGACTGCATAAACATGATGAATATCTGTCCATTTGATCATCCAGTGATTCATCAGAGACTTGAATAAGCCCTTTTTAACTCTTTTCAATAAGTGTAATAATATCAATTTCACACATTTATAATTAATACAATTTAATCATTACTGTATGTGAGATCCTGCATTGCTGGGTAAAACACTTGATGTGGAAAAGGTTTCTTAGGGTTTCTTTTCAACCAGTAAACCTGAACTGTTTTACCTGCATGAAATGCTTGCAGGTCTTAGAGTATATGTAGTTACCGGTAATAAATGCTAGACTGAGATGGTAGTTACCAGTAATAAATGTTAGAGTGAGATGGTAGTTAATAAATGTTAAGAGTGTGGTTGTAGGTGCACAGGGAAAGATAGCATGATCTGCAGATCTTAGGTGATTCACTGTTTGTCAAATATAATGAAGTGCACCAACGACAGTGACTGAATCATTTGTGAACTTGTTTCCACAAAAATATTTGAAGTCGAATGTGATAGAAGTGTCAATACTAGGAAATCATGCAAATGCAATATGCAGTAGTTTAGAGTCCTCTTTGTAAGGATTCTTAGTTTATGTGCCAAGGGGCAGCATTCAGGGTGCCCTTGAGCTGGCAATTTCACATCTCAACTGCTCAGAACATAAGAGCAATTCAAGCATGGTGTGACTATAACTATTCAAGTTATTCTTTATGGTAGCTTGACATGCACATGCTATTATACATGTTAAAAAATTAGTCTGGAAATGTTAGTTGCTAAGTTAGTCTCAAGAATTTCCAGTACCGGTAATTTGTCATGTCGGAATGTTAAGGGATATACTGATGTTTCTATGCTGTAGAGTTTCAGTGATGAAGAGAAGATTTCCTAACTTGAATATCAGACTTTTTAGGATGTTAATTGTTTTACTTTCAAAGTTTGCATACCGGTACCGTATTTTATTAACGAATGTCACAGTATGCTTGTCATCACTTGTTCGAACTAACCTGAGTAAATCTCTGCCCACCGTTGGGCACTTCTTTGCTGGGCCTGTTATTGGAATGATGTACCTTTTACTTTTCCTTCTTCACAAATTTTAAATGATCAATTCCTTGGCTTTGGGGCTCAAAGTTGCAGATGTTTGAGTAAAGTTTATGTGAACAAATACTGGTATACCAATCAACGGCACACTCATGGATACCTTGGGCTTTGGACAGTTTTTCTGTTAACTCAGCCATTGGTGTAAATATATATCAGTTGTATACATATATAATATATGTACATAAAACATTTTTTTGAAAATGATTACTAGTGGGTTGCAGGGAGACTGTATTTTGGATGTCCTTTTTTCTTTCAATTTGCGAATCTGGATTGTCAATCCATTTGCTTGAGGGTAAAAATCATTAACAGCTTATTTTAGCAGGTAAGCGTGTGTCTTTAAAACAAGTGGTAGCAGTAGGATATCATTTTTTTGTCCCTGTGTTGTTCTGTTGCACAATATGTATGGTGTCTCGCACTAACACTTGAAAACATTAATGGCGTTTATGTGATTGGGAGCCTGCAAGTTGCAGGACTTAGCCCGATAGATATGCCTCCTGTAGTGTATACACATGATGCACTGCATGGTCCCTCACATTAAGAACACTCTCTAGAAAGGCCACCCTCTGTAGAGCATGGAGAGAGAAGACCAATTTTTTTGGCAGCAAGTACCATGAATATATTTGATGCTCGCCTACCAGATATGGTACCTACCTATACATAATGTTGGCAATTATTTGGCAGAAGGAGTGTCTTTAAGAGGGGGATTACTGCATGTACATGTGTTGTGCATCACTTGGGTAGAATGTGTATGGTGAAGCTAGATTTTGATTCCGTTTATTAGTTTTATTTAGGTTTTAAAAATGTAGTTTGACTGCAGCATATATCTCCGCAATTGTTAGGTTCTATATCTGCATGCAAAGTATTCTAACCATGCACCAAAATGTGCAACGGCATCAATATAATTTCATGTAAATGACTTATGGAAATCAAGCAGAAACATTATAAAATTTATTTTTGACCATGGTATAAGCCCTTCTTCCATCATTTGTCCATGACATTAATTTGTCAACGTAAAAGAATAAATGTTGTCACAGAGATTCTGCAAATAATTAGCCCTCAGGCAGGTGGCACATAGGGCTATCGTTATATCCATGGTATCACGAGTATCTCGTTTTCTTTCCCTGCCTAAAATCCAAGAAAACCCACTTGTACCTCATGCATTATGGTTATATTCACTGTACAGATAGTAGCCTTCCCTTAAAGATCTTTCTATACAACTTGTATGATATATTAAACAGTTTTTAAATAACTTCATATGGAACAAAAATTAAAGGGAGATGGTAAGCTTCAGTATCCATCCGGATGCCTCCTTATTAGTTCTTGAAAGTTGCCCAGTCTGCGATGCTTTATGAATATCACTTACAATTTGCCATATGGTTGTGACTGGAAAAAAAACTTTTGCAATGCACTTTTACATAATAAAGAGACCACAGAAAGATCATAAAACATTGACTCACCAGTAACACGAGTAAGTCCTAATAATACTTGCTGTCATCTACCTAAAGCTTTGTATTTGCACTCATACTTAAAATACCGGTAATCATGGTAATGGGCAAAGTTGTTCATAAAGATATTTTAGGTAAAGCGGTATCTGTGCAGTGGTGCTAGCATATCAATTTATTCATACCTGGGTATTGGGTCTCGCTTTCAAGTCACCAAGAAACCAAAAAGGAGAACTTGTTTAGATCGTGTGACGTAAAAAGAGTTCTTCAAAGTCCCTATCCTGCATGTTTGTTTGGTTCCTGTTTTGTCTTGAAGATCAATCCCAACTCCCTCCATGCATGAATTACAGTATTTATAGTGAATTTAATTTATATACAGTATAGTACAGTATTGAGAATAATGTAAGCGTTTTGTTCACACTAATTTTGCAGTGTTGTATTTAAATGTTCATGTGGAATTAATTAAGTGGAATTTGGGTTTATAAAGTTTAGATTTAGCACTGAATTTGCACGTTTTAGTGGTATTATCTTATATGTGTGTTCATGTTCATGTATCTACTAACTGAGATATATTTTATGCTACTATAATATGAACGAACAATATATGTATGCCACTATAATATGTAGGAACAATTAAAATGTGTATAGGTCAAATATTAAGCGAAAATAGATTGGAACACCTCAACACCAGCATCCCGAAACTAATATTAATATTTCCAAATTTAAGACTATGTCAACATGGTCAAAGGCCACTAATTTGGAAAACCAGTCTTACTTAGATAAAGTAGCAGCTAAGACATGTGTTCAACCTGTAAGATGTTTTTACAGGTACCCCAGATAGTAATGCAATTGCAAAACTTTCGTAAAACATAGGAATATAGGTTTTCGTTACGCAACACAATTAAGTTAAGATTTACCTGAGTAGGTTCCATTCAACCAAAACCATACATGTACCTCCAGGGCCAGTTTGGGGAATTTTGTCTGGAGTCAACTAATCATCTTGGCAACTGTTGTCCTTCTCATGCTTCAGTTCTCTTTTATACTTAAAACTTCTTTGGTATCCGGGCCCAAGGCATGCCAAAAACAGGAACGGGGATCCAGTAATTGTATTGAGCAATATAATTAAGTTGTTAATCAACTTAACAGGGCCATTTTGCAGTGTGCAGTAAATGTCTTGAGAAATAGTAAGTTGTTAATCAACTAAACAGGAACATTTAGCAATATGTGGGCAATGAGGTAAAAGTTGAAAGTTACCCCAAACCGGATTTGAATTCTTGGTTCGAGCTGAAACCCAATGTCTTTTACCACTCGTCCAGGCTCAAATTCTGTCCCCTGTACAGTAGAAAAGACAAAATTAAACACCAGGCTTTTCCTGGGTAGGATTTCTTGAAAATACTTAAGTCTAAGTTTTGACTTAAGTCACCAATCTGACCAAAAATCTGACTTATGTAATATTGGTGACTTAAGTCAAAACTTAGACTTAAGTATTTTTGAGAACTCCTACCCAGGAAAAGCCAGGTGTTTAATTTTGTCTTTTCTATAAGCCAGATTATTGGACAGATTGGTGACTCAAGTCAAAACTTAGACTTAGGTATTTTCGAGATCTCCAGCCCTGATATGTTACATGGAGGAGGAACCCAAAAGCTTTTACAAATTGGACTTGTTTTGTGAATTATTGTAGATTAAGTTCAAAAGCAAACTGAGAGAAAACCAGTAGGAATCATAATAGTTATTTCCATATTTGGAGGAGAAAGTTTTGACTAGCCAGCTCAGCTTTAACAATTTTATTCATAAATATATGCATTTGCGATAAAATATATGCATGATATGATTCAGCTGATGTTTTGTGCAGTATCTAATAACTACATACTAAAAATACTATAGTGTGTGCATTGTATTATCACCGAGTTTTCAAAAGGTGTCCATCTATCTGTGGTCAGAGTATAATTATCTTATTTGTTCATGTTTGCTGAGAGATTGAAGTCAGGATCATGGTAATTAAATAACATGAATCAGACCCCCCAGAATTCCGCGCTCCAAAAATGGAAATTCCGCCCTCAGAAAATGCAAATTCTGCACTAAAAAATTGAAATTCTAATTCTATGCTCAAAAATAAAAATTCTGCGCTCAGAAAATGCCAATTTTGCACTCATAAACTACTCTAAGTAGACCGGCCAGAATTCTGTGCGCAGCAAATGTAAATTCCATGCTAAAAAATTGAAATGCTGTGCTCATCAAATTCAAATTTATGACTCCAAACTGCAATGCCGATCTAAGCAGACCGCTCATAAATGGAAATTCTGCACTCAAGAAATGGAAATTCCTTGCTCAAAAATGGAAATTCCATGCTCAAAAATGGAAATTCTGCACTTTAAAAATGGAAAATTTTCCCAAAGCCATGTAAGGTCGACTTTTCTTTGATTTTTCCATGCTCAAGTCGAAATTCCATGCTAATTCCACAATGTCAGGATCACAGAAACCTGAAGGGACTGATCAATAAAGCAGGACCATATCATAGACATCACAAATGACTGTTGTTGCTTGTCACCCTTTCATTTTCATAACTTTTTAAGAATATGCATGTTTTCAAAGGTATACAGCAGCATGTAAACCATTCTTTCAGAATTTAAAAGAAGTTAAGATTTGGATGCTACAGAGTTCAATACAAAGCTAGCTTTATTCTTTGTTGCTTTTTCCAAAACTGCTTAGCAGGAGCATTATTAAACCCTGAAGATTTTTCTGCTGATCTCAAGCTTAGACAGTTGGATGCTGCTTAGTTATACTATTTGACAGGTGTACATATTTGTTGGGAATCAAAACCTAAAAGATGACAACACAAGAAAGTGCTTGTGATGCCCAGAAACTGTCAAGTGCTTTACAATCATGACTTCTCCATGAAGTCTGTCAAATGATATAACACAATCCTTTACCACTTTCTTTTGATGTGGCTTCTAGTCAAGTGTAGCAGGGTGTTGAGTAACCAAATGTGCAACATGGCCTTTTTGTAGTGTACTTTCTCAGTTTGTCTCAATCTGTCTAATTGTTACAGTAGAATATGCACTTGTAGCAAAGATTTAGTTTACAAGCTTCCTAACCTAAGATGTATATACCTGACTGGAAATTTTTGCTTCTCTTTCCTTTTGGCAGGTAACGATGGTAAAGGCTCTTCTGCGCCTGTCACTTCACTCTTCGGGACTCAGGGGAAGGATCCAGATTCACACAGTAACCATGATATCCGGGAGGGATCAGTAGAGTTTTCTAGAGGGGGAGATAGCCAGATGTACATGAGTGTGCCTAATCCCAGCCCGTTGGTTCATGAAGGCCATCTGGACCTGCCCACTTTAAATCCTGACAAGCAAGATCATTCCAATAACACTTCTAGATCATCTGTTCTTCCTACTTCATCTCTGGTGCATCCTGTCACCACTTCTGGTGTCACTTCTTCTGTCAGTGGTGCCACTGTTAGTGCTAAGGATAATGTCTCTGTCTCAACTGTCACTTCTGGTAGTGCAATAAGCAATATAAACCAGGCTCAACAGTCTAATAATCTTCCTGAGGAAAGCGACCCTGTGAGGCAAAAGGTCGGAAACCTGCTGGCAAAATACGGAAAGAGTGCTGGTGGTGTTGAATCTTCTTCTTCCTCCGACGAGGATGAGAGTACAAGAACACCTCCTGAAGAAAAAATACACAGAGAAAGTGGTGTTGCTGCTCACTCAGAAGTCCCGCCACATCGAGTGCCGCGTATCAATCCATTCAACCGTGAAGTCCATTTTGGAGAAGAGTTGAAGGAATACCGGTATCAGCCAGAAAGGCGAAGTTTCACTGAGAGTGATTCGGATACATCAGGATACACTGGTGAAGATGAGGTCAACCTGCACAGTTCTACAGATGATCTGGAATGGGAGACAGAACTTCCCATTCCTCAACAAGACCTTGGAAAGAAAGTCTCAGCAGAGGATACACCAAGCTCTTCCAGCAGGAGTGACCAACAGCTCAACGAGCAGGTTCTGCAGGATTTGAGATCCATCCTTATGGCAAATCTCAAGGAATCTGGCAGCCTTACCCCAGAGCAAGAGAGGCAGATAGAAGCCTTAGCAAGGACCATTCCCAAACATCTGGAAAAAGAAGAGGAACATTTTGAAAATGTTCCAGGATTCCCAGGAAGGTCGAGCCCTTTGTATGATAATGAGCTTGGGATCGACTATTCCAGCACTCATGCAGTTGGAGACATGCTAAGCCATGAGGGCCAAGAGTTTGGACCATTCTCCTCAGAATACCAAGCTTATATATCTGCTGCACTTTCAACCTTGAGGAAAGCCAAATATGGCAGAATTTTTCCAACATCTAAATCTGATGATGAAGACTCATTGAGTGTCATTAGTGAGCAGACCGAGCCCTTGCTTAGTGATGATCAGAAGAGTAGCGATGAGACAATTAGGGATGAGACCAGAGATGAAGGGAACGTAACAGCCATATTCAAAGAAGATTCTGTTCCTGAAATACAGAAAAATGAAAGGAAGAGGCAAGGAATGCCAGCTGAAGATGCCAATGTCAAAAAGGAACGCAGACAGCAAGAAGGGTCTGTCGATGATCTATCACCAACCACCACGGATCATAATGACAACATTTCAAAACATCAGATTCAAAAAATGGAATCTTCTTCCGATGTGAGCAGTCCAGGATCTGTGTTCGAATGTTCTGAAACTGAATCAGCTCGTGGAGAAGGGTCACCGGTTCATGTTCTTCAGGAACCACAGACCAAACATAAAGAATTACAGCAGAAACCCCGCCAGAAAGAGAAAGCTAAACTTGAGCGAACAGAAACATTACAGCTGGTAGAAACCAACCAAAGCAGCTTGGATCTTGACGAGGACCTTGATTCCATCCTTGAAGCAAATAAGCAATTTGTTTCAGACACTGAAATGAAGAACATTCTTGAATTGGCACCCGCTGTAATACAGCAACCACAGGAACATGAAGGGAAGAAACAAGAAAAAATGCAGGATGTTAAACAAAGTGAACTTAGTGATGACGAACCAGCAGTTTTTGCAGAGGGGACGGTAACTTCCCGGGTGGCTAGTTTTGAGCAAAGACATGACAGCAATACTGAACAGAGAAAGGATTTCCTGCCCCAAGGGTTACATGTTCAACTTCGGAGAGCAGAACGGCCTTCATCTCTGGAGGAATTTGCAGAAAGCAACCATGATCTAGTAGACAGGTCACCTGTTGGTTCAGTCTCAGATCTGAGGAAGGCCTTTGACAATCCCCCTCTTTATCTTGCTAGGAAGTCACCTGCTCCTTCTCCAACCCCCACCAGGAAACTGGATGTGGAGAAGCGAATCATAACCAGCTCACAGAGCTCAAGGGAAAGTCCTACCATTGAGAAAAGGGATCTACTTGCAACACATGTGAGCATATCTGATGCCGCAGGAAGCTCACAGAATAGTGATTCAGACATTGAAGGAGATGCACGTCAAAGTAAATCATTGAAAGTGTTATCTGTCATGACTGAAGTTCAAGTTAAACCAAGAGCTGAGCAGTTTTATGTAACTTCAGATGCACGAGAAACTGTTGCTAAGAAGAAAGAAGGATTTCTACCAAAACATATCATTCCTCCTGATCTTGAAGAGCCAACAGCAGACTTGAAACCAGTGGAAAGGGTTGTTGAGCCTACTAAAAAATCATCAGGCTTCCAGCAGGACATCCATGCTAAAGATTATGATGCAAGGAAGTTTGAGGAGGCAGTTTTAGATGTGGAGCCCCCAGAATGTGAATTTGACATGGAAATGGTACCCGAACCAGTATTAGAGGTTCCAGATTTAGGACTGATATCTCAGGCTTCTCCACCTACAATGTCAGCTGCATTCCCGACCGAATCAGCAACAGTAAAAGAATCAGATGAATCCACCTTAGCAAAATCCATCCACAGAATGCATTCAGATGTTGTGGAACCCACCGAGAGTTTGTCTATCTTTAGTGAAAGTCCCACCAAGGAGCATGATGATATGAACAGGAAGAGTGATGACCTGATTGAGTCAGCAGGAGGTAAAGGTCATAGTTCACTGGGCTCCTTAAAACCATTAGGAGTGAATGTAAAAACTGAAGAAGGGCTCAGTTACTCTGGTGATGAAAAGGACTGTCCGGCTAATGAATCTCATACAAATGTTGTTCTAAGACGTAACACAAAATCGCAGTGTGAAATGGTAATTTCAGAGGTTCCTTCTCCGCAAGAGTCTGAGCCTTCTTCAGCAAATTCAAGCATTAACAGAGTCACAGAGAGTGAAAGAAATCTGTTCAGAGGAAGAGGTGCCAGACCAAAGGCAATGTATATAGATACTGAATTGGATGTTGAGTCGAGTCTTCTTGATTCTGCTTTTTTGCCAGAGAACTCCTCTGTTGGGCTTAAGAGTGGTGAATCTTTTGCAGAAGAGTTAGAAGCAATAGGACAGTATAGATCTAAGTCTTTGGGAAGTAACAGATCATTAGGTAGCACAGTTAGCAGTTTAAGGTCCAGTCTCAGGTCAGATTCCTTGTGTTCAGTGAGTGACTCTTGCAGCTGTGACCACACTGAGAGTGAGAGTAGTGAGGAAGAAACTACAAAGTCACCAGTTTCTAAAACTACTGTGGTGTTAATACGCCGGAAAGGATCAAAAAAACAATCCCAGGCAGAAGAGGAAGAAGCAGAGGGCAGCCAGGAGATCGGGTATGGTATCAGGGATGAGGTCTCCAGGTCACACGAATCGTTGGATGTGTTGGTGGATGATGCCTCAGACACAGCCGAGGACCGGGCTCACCCAGAACGAGTAGAAGAAGACTTTGCTTTGAGTATAGATCTTGGTCCTCGCCCTGATGCCTTAGAGAAACAAGACTCTTTAGCCATAGCTTTCCATGGTGAAAGTAAACCCCGGTATGATAATGCTAAGCATTCTGTCCATGAGCAAGGACAGCTTCAGCAGATAGAAGTGGATGGTAATCCTAACCAATCTCTCTTTCTTTCTCAGTCAGCTAGAATAGTCTTACCTGGTGATATGTTAATGCTAACTGAGCCTTCTGCCTTGTATGTTCCTTCAGCTCTAGATGCTGTGTCTGCCACTGCTAAAGTAGAAGTTGGTCATCCTGATGCTGGTGCTGGAATGACACATCCTAAACAACTGGATGACGTCAGAGAAGACCAAGTTCTCGTCGATACAGTTGATACTTTGCCTGTAGAGGTGTCGGCTAACAATGAGCAAGGGATTGGTGGTAGAGAAGGTGAGGAGTGCAACCCCAATCCAGTGAATGCACTCAACCAGACTCCCCTAACACCAGATGTAGCTAAACCTCTTGTAGCTGATGACAAGCTTTCGCCTGTAAATATCGCTTCTCTGGGGTATCTCACCTCCACTTCTGCATGCCCAACTGACACCTCCGACTCTTCACACCTACTAACCGAGAAAGGTTCTACAGGCAGTCATGAACCAGTGACAACCGTCCATGAGAACCTCAAATTTCCCCCAAATCCTGAATCCCCGGGTATGTCGGTTCCTTGTGGGGAGTCCAATCTGGAGAATTCTCAACCTTGTGGATCCCTATCTTCACTGAATGATCCCCCCTCTGACACCATCATTCCAATATCTGGATCTTCAGCTGCTACAAAGGAGGAAAGTTTAGCTGGACTTGCAGCTCCAGGATCAACCCCAGAGGTAGCCAAAGACAAGGTTACTGCTGCTGGTGGTACGGAGGAAGAAGGTAACACACACTAGCTGTCTTCTAAATTCTGTATTAACCCTGTTCTCTAACAACCTTACAATCTGGATGGGGATTGGGGAATGAACAACAAACACATCCTGCATGATTTGAGGGAGATTCAACAGGCGCTGTACATAACATTCTGATGATCTGGGAATAATCACGGTTTTTCCTGCCACTTTGCATGTGTTTCAATGTAATATTGTTACCGGTACATGCCGAATACTTTCATGGGTGGTGGACTAATGTATCAAGGATATACATAGTATGTGATATAAGTTTATATTCGAACTTGGTTATTAGACAAACCTCAATATGACCACCTGAGTTGACGGCAAAAAAACCCCTTGTTATGTCATGTAATGAGTGGAATAACAAATATTTATAAATAACAGTCAGTAGTTCAGTTTTTGATTGTTAAGCATACATCCACCTGATCCATGAGCCTTGTAACCTCTGTAATTAAGTTGTGCCGGTACAAAAAAGTCCATTGTTCTTGCTGGGTATTTCAGGCATTGTTCTGCGAACAGTGTGGAACTTTTTGCAATGCATGTACCGGTACATCTATATATGCACATGTATTTATACCTTAAAGAGCCATGTCATATCAGTGCAATATATGCAAAATATCTCATAAAATCAACTACTTATCGGGCTGTGGATGTCTCTAAATTTAGATGCATGAATCTTTTAAAGACTTATTCTCTAAAGAAAACCATGTTACTCACCCGGGACATGGCCGAGCAATTTTTGTCATGCTTCACAAGCTTAGAACTGGGTTCATGTTAAATATATACATGTATAGCCTTGTCTTTACCAGACTTGATTCATTTAAAGGGTGTGGGAAAATAGAAATGATGGATTGGGTAAAGAGCTGCATATTTGTGTATATTATCTCTGTGGCATGTTCACTATGCTATTTCTCATCACCCTCTGTCCTATTCATCATATATACTGTCTATTAATATATAAAATGGTCGATTCTATGTGGAACGAAACAGAGTGAAAAGGCTCAGGTCTGTGTTTATAAAGAGCTTAAGGCTTAAACATGTTAAAGGTTGGTACAGTTACCTAATAATTCATGTGGCCACCGGGTTACATGACTATCACATGTACCGTACATGTGATAGTCATGTAACCCGGTGGCCACATGCATTATTAGGTACATGTACATTGTATTGCCACACATCTTTTGCTTCTCTGCAACTCCCTTCTCCAGTTTGCTGAAAGGCTCTAAGTGGCAACTTTCTTGGTAATTGCTCCAGTAAATTAATGTCTCCGAGAGGTTTCAATATCCAGGAGGCACATTTAATATCAAAACACAATAAAATACATTTAAGAAAAACAAACCCACAATAAACACACCGCCATTCACAATAGGATGATGTCAAGTTACTGCATACAAACCCTATGTCCCAGACCTTTTGCTATTTAAATGTTGAAAAAAGGCCATAACAAATAAAACCCATTATTGTGGGAGGTATTGTCAGACCACCTTTTCTAGCTAATATATTTGATCACATAATAATAACAATGGGAGATCATCAGAAAAAGTGCTTCCCACCTCCACCCTACGGCCCCCAGCACCATGCATGATCAATCTCCTAGTCTTATAATTGTCATGCAAGTGTGGAGGAAGTGTCGGATATATAGTCCAAAGATCCCACGCATTCTGTTCTTTCACTTTTGTCTCTTGAAAGGCAATGTACCCAAGGATTATAATGCCATATTTGCATTCACCTAACCACATGACTTTGTGTTAGAAAAACTGCCATTGTACAGACACACCGAGCATTGTACTTTCTGTTTACCTGAATCCATGAAAACATCTTACGGAAAATGACCTTAGATTATTGTGGTGCCTTCTGTTCACCTTAAAGCCAAGAAAACATCTTCTAGAAGAAGGATGGATGATTATGCCTGTGATGCTCACAAGAGTCCTGTTAGGGCTTAATGAGTCAAGTTTTTTGCTGCCACGGTTTGTCATTAATGGTGCCTATGTCCATGCCATAAATTGACTTGTAGAATTTTTAGTGTTTTTAGTAGAAGAATTTAGACATCAAACCGTACAGGTTAGGTAATAGATGTGACATTTGACAATTCCCTGGATACTGTAAATCCATTTAAGTTCACAGGAATGAATATTTGCATATTGGGGCCAGCTACATATTCATGTAAATTAAATTTCACGGTCCAGCTGTAGAGCAAATGTGACTACTTGTAGATACTATGATATAGCCACTTTCGCAAGAATTAAATTTCACTTTTTAAAAAAAAAAACGTGAAATTTGTGAAATTAAATTCCATGCAAATATTTCCACTTTTACAGTATTTAATATGGAAATCATGTAGTAGTATCTGAACATTGCTATATCTAATAGAGCTTAAATTGCCTTACAATTCTGTGGGAATTGTGGCAGTGGGAACTAACGTATACCTGAACTTTGCAAAAAAAAAATAATCAATGCTTTATCGGTACAAAATTAACCAAGATTTAAGGTATACACATAATATCTAAATTCTGAATCATAGTAGCTGGCAGTGTGCACCTGCAATGTTTTGGACAATAATGATTTTCAAAATACTGCTCATTCTACACTTATGATTTTATTTGAACCCAATTTTTACTGTATAATTATATCACTTTAATATTTAAACTGTATTGTTCATCATTTCAGGAAATGCTTCCTTACATCTAATTAAAAGCTTGAGAATAAAAATGGTTGGTGCCTGTTGCTTAACAGTAATAATTTGATAGGTTTGTCCCAACTGCCTCATAAAGTTCTCTTAGTTTAGTTTGAGGGAGGGTTAGCTGTTTGATAATATTGGTAGTGTTTCTATATCCACAGCCTAGACATGCAGCTTCTGATGATGACGTTAAAGCATTAAGGGTGTTATGCTTTTTTTAGGTTTTTCTGAAACATGGTAGAAATGTTCCATTAGTGTGACAAGAACCACGCAGTCTTTTTTTACAAGAATTTCTGTCAGGAATACGCTACTCAATAACTTTGCACTCATTAGCTGTACTGCAACCTAGGTCGTCAGATTTTACTGCATTCCTAGGAAATGAGAAAAAGAAAAAAGAAATAAAACTCACTGAAGTCAATGAACTCTGAAGTTTGGTGCCTTAGGCTGGCCCATTAAGGATCACAACAGGAAAGGCGTCCGCTTTGAAGACTGATATCTTACCCTCGTATACATTGATTTGGTAATGGCCAGGAAATAATCCAAGACATTGAAATGGGTACCTGTACCTTATCTACCTTGTCTAAATCTCCCCAGCATATGCCATGTGATGTAATGCCACTTGCGGAACATTTTACAGACACCTTTAGAGGACCCCACTTTTCCTTTTCTCCAGCAGTCCCTTAATTCTGTGTCCTTTCATTAAGGCTCTGTATGACTGCCCTGACATTTTGTGATAGCAAAAAACCATCAGGGCGGAGGAAGGAAGTGACATTAGGTTTCGGCTCCATCTCCCGGGTCCCTGCTCCTTGTCACCTTAACGATGGCGGGGCGGTGTAAGTGGCAGGAAGTCATTCCCTGCGACATAGCAGCAATGAATTTTAGCGAACATGACACCAGGGGTGTCAACAGTTTCTGACTCCCCCCCACAATAATGGTCCGTGTTCCATGCGATGTGACATACCGGCGAATGCAGTATTAATGCCATGTGCATTTTCTGTGTGGAGAATATTGTGTCCTTGTTCATGCTGTCTAGACAGTTTTTTCCCTATATATATCTGCTGTAGGCACTTTTTGTGCTACATGTATTTTGCAACATGAGTCAGTGATATCCCCATTAGATGCAGTGGAGGATCTAACATAAAATTCTCTTACTTGCAAATTGCCATGATAAACCAATACCAACAAATAAATTAATTTACTGATAGAGATAAGTACTTAAATTTTAAGCATATATGTTGTAGCAACATAATTTTATATACATGTACACACATTGTGCGTGTGTAGCTGAAGGCCGCCATGTTCATGCAGATATCAATGTAGTGATGACAAATGGGCTGATATGTATGGATGCACATCGTACACTGAATGAAAATTATGTTATAATATGATAGAATTTATTAAATGTTCACACCAGCACAAAGTCTTCGAAAGTTCCATAGCTTTCGACCCGTAACATCAGGCCTTCTTCAGCGAACTGTCAAGCTCCCGTGTCATCACGTGACTCCTGGTTATATATGTTATAATATATTATGTTATATATTATATTATATTTCGGCAATACTAGTATACAAGATGTCTTATTGACCTGACCTCTGAGTGATAGTGTATGCTAATTAAAAAAAAATAGTTGTTTTAACGGATGGATTTGTGTGCAGTTTCATTTTACTGATGAATTTCCTTTGATGTCGATCATGATGATGTCTGTGCAGAATTTTGTATATATGATGCATATGAATTAATGTAGCTTATTTCCAGTTTCTGATCACATATGTTAAGTGAAATTATATTTCTGTTGCACCATAGAATATAAGATTTGGTGACGGAAGGCCTTGTACTGGTATTTGTCTTTGGGTATTCAGTAGAACATTTATATACAAGCCATGTAGCTGTTCAATCTGGGGAAGTTTAATGAAATGAAGAATATCCAGATGGTGCCAGTAATGAATTGATTAATTGTATCTGATGAAACATTCTACACACAGAGTCAAATAATGGTGGAAAAAGTTCCCGAATTTTCGGCAGAATCTCTCTGCCTTCGTCGGGATGGTAACTAATGGCCGTTGGTGTCACATGACCCTTCTGGATCATGTGACACCAGTTGGAGGACGACAGCTGGGATGTCCAGGCCGGTGTCCCTGTTCAGTTCAGGCCTCCCTTGGTGTATTCTGATGGCCTCCTTGATCCTCCTCCTGGACACCTGGTCTTCCTTGTCCAATATCTTGGCTTCTTTCAGGCTGCACTTGTGGCC
>JAAUYG010261518.1_pt1 | contig 18739 bp, 14 predicted proteins | sample 7278091 | NCBI WGS metagenome assembly JAAUYG01 (sample SAMN14350201, study PRJNA611818) | marine sediment metagenome | isolation source: surface marine sediment (0.6m) | place: French Polynesia: Moorea | collected 2018-08
ACCCGGCTAAACGCTAATCACTTCTTTATCTTTTTTTATAACTTTTTAATTACCTTCACCCCCCCCCCCCCCCCCCACACACACACACATATACACACAAATCAATACTTTGATTCTCAGAACCACTTGTAACATAGACCTGTATGACAGCGGGACGCCTTTGGACAATATTCCCAGCGTGTGTTCTCATCCATGGTATAACACCAGGTCTGACGCTCATACGTCGGTGGATTACGACAATAGTTCCCAACCAAGACGTCACTTGGCTCGTAGCTGTGTGTATGAGGGGACTGACTGTCCCACGGCTGACAGCTGAGGCCGCTGACAGTGGTGGACATGGTGCCATTGTAGTCTCTGTCGTCATCATAGTGGGTGCAATCTGACGGGGAATGTAGGAGAAATTAAACTTCTTTATAATGTTGAATCGGCTTTTATGGACTGATATTACTCAGTTTATATGTCAGCAACCCAAAAAAGGATGAAGAAAAGGGAATATATATTCTTATGGATTCTACTTTATTAAACACAAAAGCTATGATGCCACGATCATAAATGTAAGTGAGCTTCGAGCATGGACGTTTAAATGCTTAATTCCCGAAGAATAAACATTTTTAAAGATTTATGAAACTTAACATCACTGTATATGAAATTATCAAGGAACTACAGCCACCTGGGTCATCTGTGTATTCAACACGGGTCCATTTGCTGATTCCTGGCGTCAAGTAACCACAAATATCCTCGTCGGGGAATGTGCAGTCGATACCCAATGCGTGGATGTTCAAGGAATGCGCTGGAATATTATTAAAAGTAGTTTTCTTGAAAACTCAACTCTAATTAGGTGCACATACATATGCTTCAATATGTTCCACAATGTTTGTTTGACCATAACTTTTTTCTAGAGGACTCTGTTGAGACTCATAGGGCAGTTTACACCTGTTTTGGCACTGTATGACCCTTTGGTGTTGATGTGCCGTTAAAGTTTGATATCACTCACTCACTCCACAATGTTTGAAAACACATTACCCACACCTTAGAACCTCTTTTCCAACGTAATGAAGATACTGATAGGATACACAATCGTTGTTTTGATGGAATAACTTACAAAGGTGTTCGCATGTGGTGTTGGACATCTGGATATTATCAATTGCTGCTAATACTGGACTGTCTGGTACCATGGATTCCACTGTGATTAATATCCGGTAGCCAATGGATCCAGGCGAGACCAGATCCAGGCACAGATTGTTCCAAACGCTTCCCCTTGCATTATAGGCTTCGTACAGGACCACCTCTCCCTCGGGTATGACCATGCTGTCATCTGGCACCAGTTTCACGGAAAATGTGCCTCGGATATCCTCCATGTAAACATCCATAGTGACAGCCGCTGTGCGATAATAGAGAACTGGTGATGTAAGCGTGGATGTATAGCGTGAGTATGACGTTGTCGGGAGCTCAGCCAGGAGAACCAAGGCGTAGTCTGAAAATGATGTAGAAATTGCAAACTTCAATTTTGTGATGTTTTCTAAAAACAAAACTATTATTCCTACGTATCATAACTATGGCCTTTGGGGCGGTCGTTCTTAAGTCAAATAAAAAATTCAAAGTATTGTTAACATCCACGTGAATTAACCATGCCAGGTCCGTTAATATATGAACGTTAAGTATTATCTTTATTGCACTAAGTCGATCATCAAAAAAGTCTTCACGTGATACACATACACGTGAACTCACTGTAATTGACCACCTCCGGTAATATATGCATATATATGTATTGATAAATAAAGAAATAACGGAAAAAGAAAGAAAGAAAGAAAGACGTATTATGTATATACCCAGTAATACTCACCAATGAAGCTGACAGTGGAGGTGGTGTAGGTCAAAACGTATCCCGGGCCTGATGTGGACTCGTCACTGCGGAGCGTAAGGGAAACTTCTGGCGAAAACATCTCGAAGTCGTCCATATCCCTTACACCACATAGTGGAGAGTCCAGTTGAAGATTAGCTATTTCCGGGGTTTTCACCTAGTGGTCAAGGTCATAAATTGTTTACATTTACAACATTACACGGGAAGTTATTGATACCCATTACCTACCTACTTATTAAACAAAAACTACTTTTCATATTAATTACTTTATTTTTTCACTAGCTGTATTTATCTTGAAGGCACCACCATCTCAGCACCGATGCAATTATATCAATATTAAACATTATGACTGCGTAATATAAAACAGCCTGGCACCTGTCAACATAATCAATGGGTCGCTGAAACGAATACATCGCTGCAAAATGTGCTTTTTATTTATTATTCTGTTCCGCATAGATGTAACGTGGCATCATGATAAGTGCCATTTTGCTTATTACTCTGATGGGCTACAAATTACAACAGAAACTCGCCGTAATATTATCAAACTGGCAGGCATCACTGGGTTCCATTTTGAGATGATGGAGTCGCAATTTCGTGTTGCTTCCTTTAGGACTGCGAATAACATCTTTTCTCTCTATGTCGTTCGGATAGGCCATGGGGTATCCCAGAGATTGTATCCGCCCAGACACCCCGTAATGTATCACAGTATCTGTGTGGGACAAGGCAAGAGTTGCATTGACTTTGGAACCCTGTTTTAGAATCTCTTTGATGAACCAGTTAGTGTATAGCTTACAACGGTGTTAGACCACATGTAATTTTAATCGTTTTGTTCAGACATGTTGTTCACACAAAATCGCAGACCCAGCTGAATAGGGAGAACTTTATATGCCTTGGCAGAAAAATGTTATGAAGATACCTGACCGAAAGTGAAATATCTCCAAAACGCGCCCAGCCATTGTTCGAAGCTATACATGCACCGCTGATGCGATTGGATAAAGGGCGCATAGTGACAAAGGGCAGTTTGGCTTCCGAATGAAACAGACCATTCACGTTGCCATGGTGCCAAAACGTCTTGTTTTCATTCAATGGGGGTTCACCAATCTATGCCCGAGACCCTAACCTGTATATGGTGCCTGTGACGCCAGTGTTACCCAGTTTCTTGGAATTCGTTCCCAGCGTAGATAGACAGACGGTAACTCCTGTCCATAGCCGCACAGACTGTCATCGTCAAACATGCAGGAAACACTAATCTCTGAAAAAGTCCAGTGCCTTGTATATGCATGTCAAAACAAAAAAGAGTTTATATGCAGTATGTCGCTATTATGAATAGACATCACCTTCATTGCAATTAAAAACACGTCGCATTGTTGCATTTAAATATCCATATAGGTGATAAAACGCCCACAGTTTCTCAGCTGATTTGCGTAAAACATAAATCTGTAAAATGCATATCACTTGAAGTCACTTCAAACCAAACACTATTGTTACAGTTATGCCATAAAACTAATGAGCTTACCATCCGCGCTTTCATCGCATTTCCTTATGTTGCAGAACTCCCATTCTGGCGAGGAAGCATTTGTGTAGCACCAAAGTCTGTCCCTCATACCAGCCGGATTACGACAGAAGTTGTGGTTTGCCAATTCCGAAAAAACAGTAGCGGGAATCCCCGTATTATCCAAGTCCCCCCACGGCTGGCACCCCTTACCGGTGCTGCTAACCGACACACGTCCACTATATGACTCCCCGGCTGAGACGTAACAATCTGGGAAGAATCGGAATATTGGCATGCTACATAATTATAAAGATATACAGATGCTTAGCAGGGTAAACTTGCATGGGAACAGAATCTATAGATAATTACATCTTACGACGTTCCATGTGAAAAACTTTCGTCAAATGGAACTATGACATGTAAACCCGGTGTGCTATATATTCACACACTATATTTGCAAAAGGATACCTGTTTCACATTTAAATATTTTGCAGCCATCACTTAGGTACGATGTCACTCAGAATCGAATTTGGGAGCAATGTGTTAGACAGAAGGGCAATGTTTCCGCATATGGCTGATGAGGCCAATATGGGCATGGAAGCCCCTCCCCAAGGTTTGGCACCAGTGGGTGGGGGGTATAACTGCAGCATTTAAAGCTCGACTCTTTCAAGTCCCGTGTATTTCTTCAGCAACAATGATCCGCACTGCTTCTGCGTTAGTGGCACCCTTGTGTATCAGACTGTGCCAGGTTGGTTTGTCATTTCCCCACGTAGTGGTATTGATGTTGAAATTTTTCAGGTAGACTTTCCTTCAGCCATGGTGCAGTTCACCGTAGTAAAGCTGTTGGGGATACGTGTCAGCCATTCAATAGACATGACCTGCCCAGCGGATTTGTGCCTTACGCATGGTGAATACTCTCGGCAGCCCCGCCCTCTCCAGCACCTTAGTGTTAGGAAACTTGTCCCGCCATCAGATGTTGAGGATATTGCGAAGACACCCGTGATTGAACTGCTGGAGTTTTTGTTGGTGTTGTTTTTCGTGTCGCCTGTAGATGGTACAGGTTTCACATACGTGCAGAAGTGTGGTCAAGGCGACCGATGTGTAGACTTTCATTCTGGTTCGCAGTGAGATTTCTCTTCATTCCCAGACTGTCTTCCTCAATCTACCAAAGGCGTTGCTGGCCTTGGCGAGGCAGCGGTTGACTTCAGCATCAATGTTAGCAGAGCGAGAGAGTGTGCTGCCAAGGCAGATAAAATGCCCCATGGCCTGTAGTCTCTGTCCCTTCGCTGTTATGTTTGGTTCATGGTATGGGTTTCCTGGTGCTGACTGGCACATCGCTTCCGTCTTCTGGGTTCTGGTGGTAAGACCATAGTTGTCGCAAGCAGAGGATATCTCGTCCATCTCCCATTGCATCTCCTGTTCTTTGCTGGCATTAAATGCACATCCATCAGCAAAGAGGAGGTATATCTGATCACACTCTCCTGGACTTTGGTAACACCTTGCAGTCGACGGAGATTAAAGAGCTTCCCGGGGTACCTGTACCTGGTGGGGATGCCGGAGGAAGTTTCCCTGAAGGCATCTTGTCAGCATCGCCGAATATCAAATAGTGTTGGGGCGAGGACACAGCCTCCGTTTGTCACCCAGAAAGGGTCCAAGACGTTCTCCAAGGCGACATAATCCCCTTGTGAAATTGTCTAACGATATTCATGAACCTGTCCGGGCAGCCAAACTTCGACATGATATTCCATAAGCCCTCTCTCGCCCACTGTGTCAAATGCTTTTGTGAGATCAACAAATGTCAAATAGAGGTCTTGATATTGGTCCATTGTATTCTCCTACAGTTGGCGAGCATCAAAGCTCATATCAATGGTTCCTCAGCCTCTGCGGAGTCCACATTGACTCTCAGGCAGGTGACCTTGCTCGGGGTGCTTCAGGAGGCAATGTAGGATGACATGGGGCAGGATCTTTCCGGCGATCGAGAGGAGAAAGTTCCTCTGTGCTTATCGCATGAGTGCTTCTTGCTCTCTCTCCTGTAGATGTGTAGGATGGTAGCAATTTTAAACTCTTGAGGGAGAGTAACGTTCATGGTACAAGCAACGCTCTACTCATGATTTCACTACAAATACGCAGCATTAATCATGTTAAGATCTTTGGGATTATATACTTACTATTTTATCATTATTACCACCGTCACGTCCGCTAACTCACCATCATTGCATTACCTTACTGTCATTAAATGTCCTCTTTGATATATTGTACTGCTTGTTGACCGTAACTACGTTAAGAATTTAGTTTTATCTTCTTAAAAGTTCCCACGTTAAGGCTGACCAATGACAGATGGCAGATATAATGCATGTGTAACGTACCTCCCTGACAAGGGGCGACATCACAGAATTCCCATGTAATGCCAAAGGTCGTCTCGTCCAGAACCAAGCACCAAGGACGACTCCTGGACACCGGATCTGGATTTCTGCAATAGTTCTCCTCCAACGATGGGTTATGTGGGTCAATGCCACTTTCAGACAGATGTTGCCTCTGTCTCGACCACATCTGGCAGATGTTTCCATTCACGGTAACTGCTAATCTACCTCTGTAATCTTCCCCCGTAGATGAGCTGTAGCACTCTGGGGCAGTAATGCGAGAATATGGCATACGTGTAGTTACCAAATGCAAAATACATGTAGCATAAAATAGACTAAAGAACCTCGCACTAACATTGGCATTTAATAGCTTACGAATGGTAGGACACACGTGGCAATATTAATCATTAAAAATTAATCATTAATCTCTACTGTTACCTTCACTGCAGTGTGAGACATTACAGTATTCCCAGGTATCCTCAGTATTACTAGTGTAACACCAAGGCCTTTCACCCAGTCCAGCTGGGTTCCGACAGAAATTTTCAGCTGCAGTCATATTCCCTTCAACAAAGTTGGCGTCAGTGACATGACCGAAACTCTGGCTGTCCCATCGTTTACACAGCCTCCCTCCTTCCGTGCGGTCTTCTGATCCCAGATAATCCATTCCCGTACTAGTGGCGTAGCAGTCTGCAACGTATATGCAATTCATTCTGTCGTATATGCAATTCATAAATACAGTGCACTACATGTGCACTATTTGTTCATACGATTTCAAGAACATATACAACATGTAAAAGTTTTCGGGAAAGACACATGACCTCTCTAAAGGCCATGATATTTTTATTAAAGATATAAAGTATTTTTATTAAAGCTATAAAGCTAGCATGACATAACTGAATCTATTAAATTTAGCCATAAAAATGTTAAACGATTATAAACCTGGAAATCTGAAAATCTGTCTTCATCAAACTTACCGCAACGCATAGAGGGAATGTAATTCTTTGGATCTCCGTGCAAAGAAAAGTAAAGTTCTGAAAATAAGGTTAAAAGTGTGTCTTTCCTTAAAATGAACAGTTAACAAAGTCAATTCATCATTTGACAGTGCAATAGGTAGCACAATACGTGTCAATAGGTTACACATGCCAAGATATTACTGTTATAATAATGTGTAACATGAGTTTAAGGCCCCCATAAAGCCTTACCAGGAATTGTTTGTAAAGTACTCCAGAGCCGCACCCAATGTTTCCCGCCCGCACTTGACCTCTACAGGTAGCGCCCCCACCTCACCCCACACCCCCACCCCACCTCCACCTCCGGGCTCTGGAACCAGCACGGCGGAATGATGTGCATACTTCTAATATCTACCTCTTCTGTCGCATCGAGCCACAGCACATGGCGCCCAGCGGACGTCAGGGTTGGTGGTGTAGCACCATATCCGTGGCACACCTTCCGTGTTACGGCAGTAGTTCTCTGCCAGAGTCAGATCCCGTTCTGGAAAATCGCTATCTCTGTGTGAGTGAGTATGCGGGACCTGCTGGTCCCATCTCTGACAGGGCTCCCCGGATTCGGTGGTGTTGATGCGTCCCATGTAGTCAGTTCCATCATCCAGCCAAAAACAGTCTTGAAAAAAGAGAACTTCTCGTACTGATGTACGCAAGTTACATACATACAGATGATTGGATGGTGGTTACTACCCATGGTGAATGTTTAACGATTTATTTATTCTCCCCTTTCGTTCAAACGTGTGGAGTAAAGGAAAGCAGAACACGTTATTTAAGCACAGTGGTCACCGTGGTAGTTTTGGTGAATCGCCCTTTTTCATTGTACTATCTCTGTAAATATACATCTTATGTGACATTAAATGTATTAAATAAGCCGAACAAATCAAAATCATGGCCTCCTACCAGTACTACTTCTGCACTTCTGCGCACTGGGGCAGTTCTCCCATTGCACATCTGGATCAGTGGTGTAACACCAGAGTCCTGTCCAATACTGTCCTGAACTCTCCTGGGGATTCCGGCAGTAGTTCTCCTGCAGGGATTCGTCGGTGTAGCTATGAGAATGGGAGTCCCACCGTTGGCAAGTAAGGCCACTCTCTGTGGTGTTCATGGTGCCGCGGTAATCACGACCGTCTGGATACCATACGCAGTCTGGATAAATGGTAAAACCACATGCCGAATTTTACTCAAAATTAGAAAATATTCCCTGTGTACAGCACTGACAATGATAACTTCTAGGGTAACCCGACTTTTTATGGCATGATGATATACAGGGTCACTCGATTTGCTCTCACACACGTGTTACGTAAGATAATAGCAGTTCCTTGATATTTCCTACGTACATGTAGGTTATGTATTACCTTCTGTGAAACAGCATATGTATAAAATATCAAAGTGCGCAATGCTTACCTGAGATCTGAGGCAGTGGCAGAGCTGAAACACAGTACAGAAAGTCGAATCACATGAGCTCTATAGCTGCATAATTCTGACTTTCTATACAATACATAGACCTATTGCACGCAATCAAGTTATTATGCGTCTTTATGCAGATACATGATCTACTGCAATGCATACTTTATAGCAAGGGTTGGCACAAAATCGCTTGGAGACTTTCATCTACCATTGCTGATCTGTAACGAATAACTTTAATAATAATATTTTCTAAAGTAAAAACCAACAAGAGGTCCGTGGACCTTGGCGCTCTGCTTGACAGCTGCAGTTGATATGTCATTGGCCATTTTCTGCATACTTGTAAATCAATTGAAATCTAGGGTTAACTCTCAGACAGTACCTCACGATGCATGCATCAATTTTATATCATTTTCAACACCTTAACTTTGACCTGTCAAAGTCACTCAAGGTTAAATGTGATGGGGGTATTGGACTCACATATATGCTTCCTATTAATGTTTAATAGTAACATATGGCGTAAGTCTGCCCCTTTGCAAGATATAACGCATCGAAATCAGAGTTACCTTGAATTTGACCTTTCAAGGTCACTGAAGGTCAAATGTGGAGGTCAAAGTCAAATTATGAAAAATCGCAAGTGCATCGAATAACCCCAAAATTACCTTAAACACTAAAAGGACAAAAGGTACGCTATATATGTTGAAATACTACCCACGAGTCCCAAATTGCATTCCGTTTTGCTCTGCGATCACTCGTTTTCCAAATAATTGAGGTTTTTTTATTTCTCCATAGGCTACAATGGTAATTGGAAATTTTCGAAATAAAATCGTCAAAAATGGGAAACTCAAAATTCCAAAAATCCCTCACATAGTTTTGTGAGGACCATTGGTAGCAAATTCAGAACAAGTTTCAAAATTTTTGGCTGCGATTTGTAGGAGAAGTAGCGTTTTGAAATTTTTACTCCTACTGGGTCCCATGTTAACGAAAATGAAAAAAAAAACATTTAAAATTTCAATTTTTAAAATTTCAAAAATCCCAAACACAGTTTTGTGAGGACCATTGGGGAGAAAATTCAGGAGAAGTTTGAAAACATTCGGCTGCGATTTGGAGGAGGAGTAGTGTTTTGAAATTTTTGCTCCCATAGGGTCCCATGTTAACGAAAAAGAAAATATTTGTAACAAATCAATTTTTTTTTTCAGAACCTTCAAATAACGTCCGGGCGTATGGCCCAGGGGAAGCCACAACTAAAATTTGAAAGAAATCCATACAATAACTTTGTATAATCGATGCCACAGACGGACGACGGACGGTCGAATTTTGATTTCATGACCTCTGCTGACATAGTCAAGCAGAACTAAAAATGCTTTCAGAAAGGAGGGGAAAGATGGTGTTACAAAGAAATATTAATACCAGTTTCCGATGAATTTTGCTTGCATTTGGACATCGTAGAAATAATAAGTCTAATAATTAGTTCTGTGTTGAGGTTTGGTAAGTCAGGTTGCTGAGTGCTATAAACACTTAAAACCTTGTCAACATATCAGAAGAACCTAAGACAGAAGAGGATGTAGAATAAGGGAAAACATGAGAAGAAGGAAAACATTTTGGCAATTCTTGTCCGCCGGTTCTGAGTGTATGAGAGTATTTTTATGATTATTGGAAGCAAACGAATGGTACAAATCTGGTACTCTGCATATTTGTTACTATATTATATGTGCTACTGGCACATAGTGTATGTTCTACTTATTACTGTAAGAAAATCAATCACAAATACAGTGTATGGTGGTTCAATATACTTGTACAATTCATCAGTGAACAATTCACAGACATTGTGGTCTAAGAAATTGAAAACTAATTGAACAAAAATGGAGTTTATTAAAGGAAGTGAAAACTGAGAATACAGATTACGTACCTGATGAAGGGCAGACGGGCAAGTCACAATACTCCTTCTTGACGTTGGGGTCGGTAGTGTGACACCAGGGTCTGGGCGATTCATCCGGGGTACGGCAGTAGTTTTCGACTTCTGCCAAGTCAGGTACTCCAAGCCAGGCGGATGTCATGCTGTGGCTGTGAGGGTACTGTGAGTCCCAGCGTTGACATGTCCGTCCGCTCACAGTTACGTTGAGGTGGCCACGATAGTCGAACCCCCCAGGATTGTTGTAGCATTCTAAAAAAGAGGAACAGGGTCAGATTTCTCTAAAAAACTTAAGTCTAAGTTTAACTAAGTTAACTTAAGTCACCAATCGAAAATACTTAAGTCTAAGTTTAAGTTAAGACACCAACCTGAGCCATGTGATTGGCTAAAATTTGGACTTAAGTCAAAACTTAGATTTAAGCATTTTTGAGAAACTAGCCCTAAACTAGCTACTCTTTGCTTTAGGAAGAATGAGAGCAATAGCAATTCCAATGGAAATAAAGATGTGCAAAGGTCAGTGGAACCATGTTAAGATACGTGTAATTTAATGCAATTCACATGCTACATCCGGTACACAAGTTAGATGTCACCTTAAAATTTTGATGGAGGCAAAATTTTAGTTCAATGTCTGACAGCCACATATAGATTTTTCGGGGGGGGGGGAGGTATTTCTAATATGAAGGAACGTGGCAAGGGTAGCACCAGCCCAGCAACAGCAACAAAATACTAATATGCATTGTCATTTTATTTCTACCGCTATTCCTATACCATATGGACATCTTCCAATCTTGCAGTAATCCCACTCGACGTCCGGATCTGTGGTGTAACACCACGGTCGGTTTCTACTGTTCGGATTGCGGCAGTGGTTGGCGGCCAGGCTGAGGTCATTGTCAGGGAACGCCTCTGCCCTGAGGCTATGTCGGTGAGGTTTCTGGGAGCTCCAGGCCTGACAGGAACGACCGCTCTCTGTTACAGACAGCTGGCCACGGTAGTCGCTACCGTCAGGGTACACGAAACAATCTGGAGAAGACGAAGCATTTGAGACATAACCTACACACAGTATATTGTATAGTCAACAAATACCATATAGGAACCGGTACAGAGTAACTGGCATCAACAAAACATTGTTCCAAACATGTGTATACTCTAAACGTACAACTCTCTGTACTAGCAGTGGATTTTGACTCTGAAATCCCATGGGTGGTGTGATCCCCTGATAAAGACTCTCGGTATCATTATATGTACAATTACATGACACCGTGCTACTAATGATGTGCACTGCTGTTGAGGCAATATTATTAATAAAACCCTTTACCTTCTTTTGCTGATGGATCTGGGGCAGCTACACTGGCACCAGGTGACCCACGTGTCAGTGGCGATGTATCTGTAGTAGGTATATATAGTCTACAAATCAAAATACTTATCCCATACATAAAACTAGACATATCTGTAGCTTGGCAGCAGTTTAGCGCCTATGTACTGTTCTACACTATCGGCAAAATGTATTTTAGGTGTGCTAATTTTAGGTGTGCTAAATTTTTATTGTACAATTCAGAATAGAAAGGTCAGTTCACGGAGTTTGTAACTACATGTAACTAACTGTGACAACCAATTAAGGACTCATAGACATTCTATCAAATGTTGTGCAACTCAGATAAATTTTCATTGAGACTGAAAATAAAAATATATCAAATTGCATACGTGTGTGACACCTAATTTGAACAACACTTGATATCAGTTTCCTATAAATTTCTGCAATTCATTTACCCTAATATAACTTTACCTTGGCACCCAACGTTTTCCTTCAGCTCAACTTGATCCACAGCCACCGCCGTGTGATAGATCTCTCCCAGAACCGCCTCAAACACGACCTGGAAACTCCCCGCTGGTAAGCACACAGAGTGCTGAATCCACAGTCTGTGTGAGCCAGAGCTTGCTGTCAGTGTCAGCAGAGGTTGGGTGATGACGTAACCGCCGGTCTTCAGTCGAAGTGAAAAAGACGAGTCCACATCCAGCGGGTGTGAGCGGAAGTAGAGGTAGAAGGTCAGGGAGGCGGTTTGCCTGAGGTTGATCACAGGTGACAGCAGACGACCGATGTCACCAGTCACGTGACCTTTCGTACTCAACTGCATGTAATACCCTAAAATGAATGTTTGCACTGAAAACATATGAACACATCACCACGGCAATACCGTCAAAATAGCAACACACCCACAGGATGATAACGCCGAAGCAGTAACACACCCATGCGACGAGACCGTGAAAACAACAAATGTTAATCTCTATCCGTCAAAAAACTTAACCCAATACAGCCAGGAGAGAATTTCCTTAAAAAATGGAAGTCTCAATTTCTCTTTTTGTAAAGGTAATAACTGGACAACTGTTACATTTCCTGGGTTTGGAACCTACCAACAGGGTTGCCTGTGTAGTCAGCTGACGGTTCTTTCAAGGCGTTGTCAGCGACACCACGATGTCTTCTCCACATCAGCGTACTGTCACTGGGGGTGACGTAACCACATGCGTAGGGACTCTCAAAGCTGCAGGTCACATCTTGCTTCCAGACTGAAATGTGTATAAATTTTAACTCAGTTTAGGTCTTTGTTGAGTGTTCCTCCTTAATGACGGATGGACCCACTCAGCGACTTGTGATACTTAACGGGCAGTTTCAGATATTTGTGAAGCACATCATAATCCCAAAACACCCTAGATTATTTGAAATATTTTTAATAGTAATGGCGCTTACGACCTGCTGCTTGCCAGAATGTGGAATCAGTTCCTCGGTTTGGTACGGGGAGGGGGGTCATGATGCAGATGCGGTGGCTACATTATATCAACGGATTTTCGGTACTTTGATGGGGTTGGGTGGGGTGGGGTGGGATGGGGGGTAACGTAGCAAATGCTTTCGTAGTTTACTTATTCCTCAATCACACAATGGGTTAAACTGGGATTTATCATCAAGGGTTACCTGTACAATTAAGTGCTACACCACCAACACATTGACAGTCGTTTTTCTGGTACATTTGTCTGATAAACGGACTCTTGTCCATTGCCCAATCCATGTATTCTAGTTGTTGCTCGGATATAAATGACTTCTTTATCATACACTATGTACACGCTGACTCTTTCTACTGCCTTATCAAAATATGCGGGCGTACGGGTACCAATGGACTTTGAGGCACCAGGCCTAATCCTGCCTGATCTAGTAGAATTCTTTTACAGATAGCGAGCTCCATAATATATACCGCAGATTTGCATTTCGTCGCTGCGATCCAGACAGTCCGGGTGTCCGTTACAGGTCTGCTCCGTGGATACACACTCTCCTGACGAACACTGGAACTGGCTGGGTAGACAACCTACAGTAAAATACGAATTAAGCCTTATAATGCACAGTGAATGTAGTATGTAGCGTAAGCCCATATTCATATTTGTGTAAAGAAGGTGGTACAGCCATTTCCCAATATATTGCAGTAGGGATGTGAGAGGTACGTGTGAAGCCAGCTTGTGGCTATGGTGGAATTGTCCAATTATGTGATATAATGTTTTGCCTACTCTGTGGTAAATGAGCCAATAACTTAAAAAGCTTACCCCATTGCCCAAAAAAAAAAAAACAACAGAAAGTGATAGTCTCATTACACAGGGTGGCATACACCCAAGACGTAGAGCAATATGCATTTTATGGGTTTCAGATGGGTACTTGGTGAACTGTGACCTATGGAGGTCAAAGGCAATCTGGTGGCCTGGGGTCAAATACAAGTATTCTGGGACATACCATTTGTGATCCACTGACCTGTATGTCATTTAAAAAAGTGATCTGGGAAATTAGCTGGAACCTCTAAAGAGCTCAAGGGGAATAGTGACAAGACGTTCAGACCTGTAAGACCTAAAACCATCATGGTTGGAGTTCCCGAAAATAAGCGAGTCTAAGTTTTAACTTCAGTGAAAAATCTGAGCAACGTGATTGGCTGAGAATGTGACATTCATTACTGGCCAATCACATTGCATGCATTGCTCAGTTTGTTCACTTAAGCCAACTTAGTTTGTTCACTTAAGCTTAACTTAAGCTTAAGTATTTTCGAGAACCCCAACTCAGATTTGTCTTCCCTTTTTGTTACCTACCGCAGAAAGGCACATCACAATACTCCACGTCCAGCTCGTTCACATAGCACCAGGGACCTCGGGGGTCAAGATTAGGGTTTCGGCAGAAGTTACTGGCTGCTTCTCGACTTCTCTCAGGAAAATTGTCATCCTGTAGCCACCCATATTCTGACCAGGGCCTACATTCTGACCCGACATATGAAAGCCTGCGTTGGCCCATGTATGCCGCACCATCGCGGGTTCTCTTGCAGTCAGCATCTAGCAATATCCCGCATATAAAAACACAATAGCACGAAGTCCTGCTTCGTAGAAAGAAGATGAAAAAGGGCGAGAAGGAAAGGTGAGCCTGACCGATTCAGTCAGGAAAGTTATAAAAGAAGAGAGAGTGTTGAAAAACGGGAAGAGAACCAATTACAAGAGGAAGAATGCTTAAAGATTGTTACATTTGACTAGTAAATCGAGTTTTTGAAACAATAAATTTCATATAGTATAATGCTATTTCAGATATTTAATTTTTCCATCGATTCACTTTGTTCAAATTGACAAAAACATTTCAGACACTGGCTGGAGAATAATAGGCACTTCAGTTGCACACAAACTAGATGATGATCCGTACACTGGTTCGGGGAATTCGTACAGCACGCGTACACCGGCTTCAGGCCTTTCCTACTTACACAGATCTTCACAAGGAAGCAGTGAAAGATCATCCAAAGCCAGGAACGAGTCAGATTCTGAATCAGGAGTCAGCTGTCCCCTAAGCCCCACCTAAGTGAGAGGGGAATATAGAAATAATTTGTGGTACGTTCATTCATTGTCAACAGCTAATTCATGCATGATCTTTACTACCATATAAACGCTCGCGGTTTCATTTACGTATATTTTGTGGATAAATGGATGGATGTGCCGTATTTCCCAAAGTTCCTTTGGAGGCTATGTTTGAGCAATAAAAAGAATAGGAAAACTTGAGAGTAGTAGAAAAGATGAATAAAACTTTACAAACTGTAATTCTCAAAAGGATTTTTCGGATGAAGAGCGTAATCTAAGTTTACCTTGAATACACTGTCAGGTAATTCCCTAACCCTGTGTTGCCACTGCAAGCTGCTGTCCTTTATTCTGGCTTCCCACAGTGTGTGGCTGAGCAGGCTCTCGTCTGTCACCATAACATACAGTCTGGCGACACCGGGACCATGGTAAAGGTAATGGAACTCCAGACAGAACCCAGACGTGTTCATGAAGTCACTGGAAAACCCGTCCTCTATTACGCCATGATTCCCAGACGCATGAAGCAGCAGGACGTGACCGTCAACTGGGGATAACGGTAGAGAATAGTGCAATTATATTCTAAAGTATAAGCCAGTAAAATTTGTTGAAGGACCGACCTTTTCCCACACACCTATTAGTAGCGAACCTTCTTACCAGTGCTACACAGTACCTTATATTGTAGCAAACCATGGCAGACATATGGCCCACCTGACTTCACAGTGTGGTCTTGAATTCCGTCAGTGGACTTCCCCTTGGTAATTTTCCACCCGTCTCTGTTCTTGTTTGTTGAGGTCATGCGACATTCGCTATCTTCAAACCCACAGACAAATGCTGCCTTTCCTGGAAGTGTCAATCAAGACTGTATACCATATAACGACAGAAAAAAGCGTTTTACCACATCGTGAAAACTCGTTTTATACAATTCACCTTGACAATATCTGGCAATGCTGGAAACGTAAGAATACGGACCACTCTGCACACCATTACTATATATTTGAGTAAGTTAGGTGTGAGGTTCCAGGAAATTCAGCAAAATTGGCCAGAATTCATGACTACATATTTATATCCTACACACCCCCAATGTGGGTAAAGTAGGCAATACAGTTGTCATCATAATATAAAGGTGTAATGTAGACACTGGCACCAAAATGACTGAGGTTCTAATTCTATCCATCATATGACGTCGGCAACCTATTCGGTTATATCACTTGTTATACTGGTTATTGGGAAGGATTATGCAATAACATAGGGTGTCCAGCCAAGCTCTTGAATTTTTAACGAAACAATCTAAAGTAGGTGTTTACATAGAACACAGTGCAGCCACACCATATAGCAATATCCCATTTGCATTAAATAGTTTAATAGTTACGGGATTTGGGTTCTGTAAATACACGTTAAATAATACACTTGTTTTATGAGTAATATTTTTGTAATATTGCTTTTGTCAATGTCTATGAGCAACGAGGTTTTGTATAGCAGGAAAAATAAGTTATACTTCTAATAACAACAAACCCGAAATTAGGTTTCACCAGCGATTTATGCCGCCGTCAAAAAGGCAACTAAGTTCCCATCTGTGATCTGGCGTAACACGTTGTCAATACTATTATATCTGTGAATTACCCTGTGAAATATCTGTGAAATACCCGGATATCTATTATATTTGTGAATCCAATCATGTCATTGCAATCAATAAGATCTTATCTTATCTTATCTTGTATACAAGACCTATTAGTTAATTTACACAGTAGTATCCACTATCTTGTTTACGTATGGCAAATTAAGTACACTGCTCAAAATATTTGAGGGATCAGATTTCAAAGCCATATATTAGGAAATATATTGGAAAAATCCTTCCAGGTTGTAGTCCTGTTTAGGTGAATCATTTTGTTTGATAATGCAGTTGTGGCAGAAACAAAAAATAACAAAACTTTGTTTTTTACATAAACCAGAGGGAAATCACCCCCAAAACACAAGTGGATCAGAGCCATGGCGATCATGACCTTTACCCTTTCAAACACGTTCAAACACGTTCAAACACTATAACACTGTTTATTGTCCAATCAGTAGCTGGTGTGGCCACTGATTTGACCCTAAACTACGCTAACTTTGCTCCCTGAAACGTTTGGAACTTTGCTCCCTTACATGTCTGTATTATGCTACGCTAACTTTTGATCCCTTAAATGTTTTGAGCAGTATATATTCATAAGCATATTCACACTCTGCCATAAGTCACAGCACCGTATCAGATTTTTGTATTTCGGCGTGGGAGATATATGGATAGAGTAAAAAATATTGTCCCTGCATCGGTCACCGTCGTACCAATGGTCAAAGGGGTAGGTTATTTTGCATGACTAGTAGTCCTTACCAACATTCCTCATCCTCCTGTAGAACTCCCTCCCAGACAGCCTGTCACAGCCCGGATCCAGGTCCCCCACAGAGCCTGTATAGGATGATAACACACAGCTTCTCGTCTGGTTGTCAAACAGCACAGAGCTGCAGCTGTCACTGTGGACAGAGGAGCACAGATCACGACACACCAGCCTGGTCGTCTCGTTGTATGTGACAACGGTGTCCCTGATGTGAGGCTGGTGACGAGGTATGTCACAGAGGCCAGGGACATGATAATAGACCTCGGTGGCTCTTTTTTCCTGGGTCACATTCTTTGATAAGGCTACTGTAATTGTGTCATAGACGCCCATCCGCTGCAAGGCGGTAATCCTGACAAAACCAAATGAACGCAGAGTTGTTAGAAAGTTAGTAATGTCAGTGCGCAGCAGAATCCATACAGCCTTAAGCTGTATCTTGTAGTACAAAACTGTTTGGATTATATATTGTACGACAGAAAAATGCATGATAATATTTCAAAAAGGTCGTGTTCAAAAAATCCGTGTTCAAAAAGTAGCCGACGGCCAGATGGCAGAGATTTCAGATCATGATCATTAAACATTATGATATCCATGCAATTTTCAGCAGAACAAAAACAACCCGAGTGTGTAAATTGGTCGCGTTTTGTTTTGCATGCATAATGATATGTTAATCACAGTACGTTACACTTGATTAAAACACCACAAGTTATTATTTTTCTCGTTCAACGGGGAGAGGGCAGATGATTCTACGTAAAATGTTCCCACACGACAGAAAGGGCTAAAGGAGGCGATGCACAAGCACAGATGCACCAGCTGCTCAAAGGTCTGGGCATTTCAAATTTCACAAATTTTACAATCATTTGTCAACAAGGTGCCACGCTGCAGCTCCATGGGCATGCATCTTATCATTCGCATATTCCATATTATTCAATCTATCATTGACTAAGCTGGGCCAACCAATAACGTTAAACATTTACATTCAATGTTTTTTCACGTTGCTGGTTTACCCAGCTTAGCCCATGATATATGCAAAACGTGCATGTGTATACACGCTCTTAATTCTAGTTTTCAAACAAAACCTTCCATTATCGGGCATTGTCTAAATATAACATTTATCTTCATAATATTACTGTAAACAGATATTGATTACCCAATAATGTTTACATAATAACAAGTACATTGTACATAAACATGTATTGTGATAGTGGGTGTGAGTAAGATACGCTGTATTGAGTGCTGTAAGTAGCCGACAAAGTAAAGTAACCGTATGGGGTTCTATGTATCATGTGTATAGGGCTCTACATGGATCCAACTAATTTATGCTATGTCACACGTGAAGTTTTATATTTCCGTATGTCGCCATGTCACTTTTTATAAGACCTTGACGTCACTTTCTACACTTTTTATAAAAGGCCACGTCGGAATTCTACAACTTTTAAAGTGGCCGTGTCACACTTGGTTTTTACCCATGTGGAGCCCTATG
>JAAUYG010009650.1_pt1 | contig 18733 bp, 19 predicted proteins | sample 7278091 | NCBI WGS metagenome assembly JAAUYG01 (sample SAMN14350201, study PRJNA611818) | marine sediment metagenome | isolation source: surface marine sediment (0.6m) | place: French Polynesia: Moorea | collected 2018-08
AATTGGTTGGTGGTCTCCAAGTCGACAGGAGTAGTTTCTGATGTAGTTTCGGCTTCGGGGACTAAGTTGTCCGCCAACTGGTGGTTGCTGGTTGGTTCTACTGCTAGTTCCGTATCATCCTGTTGTAGTTCAGTAGTTTGCTCTGTCTGTTGCTGGTCGAAAAGGCTCGAAACTGGTGCTGCTAAACTTTCGGCTATAGTTGGATCTTCGGCTTGAGATAAATTATCCAACAATCCTAAGTTATCATTATCAACTGTATCAGTTTGTAATTTTGTTGGTTGATCTGTAGTTTGTAGTTGGGTTTCTTGATCTGTAAATTCATTTACTGGATTAGAAGGTATTTCAAATACAAGGTCATCTGCATCTAGTAAATCCAGATCGGTATTCGTTTCAGTATCAAGGTTGATATTATTAGACTCTTCATCTAATATAAACTGCTCCAAATTTAAATCGATATCTTCTTCAGTGTCATCTGCAAGATTAGCTGCTGCGGCAGTTTCACTCGCTACTGCGGCTCCATCTGTTGTTATAGCAGCACCATCAAGTTTAGATGTAGTGCTAATAGCATTGGCTGCAACGCTGTCGAGATCACTTGCTATATTCGAGCCTTCAGAAGATGAATTATCTGTGTTGGGGTTAAACAGTAAGTTTGTTTCTCCTTGAGGAGCGTTAGGGTTAGAAATATTATTAACTGCGGGTTCTCGATCGCTTTTCTGTCCACGTCCAAATAAGTATAAAGCCAAAGCACCTAATGGTAATAATAGCAGCAGTAGCCACCTCCATTTTCCCTTACTAGCCGTAGCAGCTACATCTTGACTACCAGCATCATTATTGTTGGAGATGGAGTTGGCTTCGTTGTTGGATATTGTATCTGCTTGGACTACATTATCTACTGCCAAATTATTTTTAGAGTTAAGTTCGCCACTGTCTTTTACATCAGGGTTAAGTTCGCCACTGTCTTTTACATCAGGGTTAAGTTCGCCACTGTCTTTTACATCAGGGTTAAGTTCGCCACTGCCTTCTACATCAGGGTTAAGTTCGCCACTGCCTTCTACATCAGGGTTAAGTTCGCCACTGCCTTCTACATCAGAGTTAGGTTCACCGCTTCCCTCTGTGTCCGCCTCGGCTATAGCTGCATCATCTTCACCATCTAAGTCATTATCTGCTTGAGGCTTAGGTGCAACATCAGAGGTTTCACCAGTGAATTTATTATCAAGATTAGAGTTAGCTATTGCTGCTGCGGCAGTAGTTGAAAGAGAACCTACTCGATTGGCAATTATCTGCTGTCCTCCATCTGTAGTAGCAAAACCTAAGAATGCTTGAGCTGCCTCAGTAGGAGTTTCTTGATATACTAAGTTAAAAGGTTGAGAGAAAGGATATCTCGGATCGTCAGGCTGAGTTTGATGTATGGTTACTATTTTGACATCATCTCTATTGATCACGTCATTCGCGACAGCATAGCCAATACTGTTTTTTTCTAATTGACTAATTATTTGGTCAGTGTTGTCTTGTTCTAGCTTGAGAGAATTAGAGCCAGCAATAAAGTCACCTGTTTGGAAAACTGAGTAGCTAGGCAAAGCTTGTCTAGTGTCGTTGGTATCAGGTAAATCGACTACCTGGATTGTCCCTGGAGAACCACCTAACTCAGACCAATCGGTAATCTCTCCTCTAAAAATCTGAGCGACTTGAGAAATGGTAAGATTACCCTCATAGGGACTATCTTTCGATAATACAAACGCAATTTTTTCCCAGCTGACAGGAACTGTCACAAATCCCTGATTCTTCTCTGCGGAGGTTAACGAACGACCAATAGCCACCAGATCAGCTTTCCCCTCTGACAAAGACTTTAAAGCAGCGTTTGAGTCTTGGATTTCGATATTAATTTCTGCTTGAGGATATTGTTGAGTAAAACTTTCTTTTAAACTTTGGTTGATGCTAGCAGTGCTGTTTGACGCTGCTATTTGTACTTTGGTATTTTCTGGTAGTTGCTCAGGAACAGTAAATGTTGTGGGGATTGAATCTGATTGAGCTATTAGAAAAGCTTTAGCTGGTTTTGATACTCCAACTAAAGTTAGTAGTATTGCTAATGTAATTACAGAATTATGTTGTTTATGCAGCATTCCAGGTCTAAGTTATATCTAAATTTATTTATTTGGCGATTATTATATAAGGTAGATAGATGAGCTATAGGGAAAGGCTATCTTATTTTAAGTATTTTAGAATAGTAAAAATATTACTTTTTGACAAATTTCACATATATTATCAAAAACATAAAATTATTATCGATATAAGTCAATGTCAGATAATTATCTGACGGATAAATTGTTGTAAAAGATAAGCAATTTTCTTGATTTGTAAAATTAATATGCCAAATATAAGTTCATTAAAACTTAACAATTATGTGTTTTTAATAAAAAACAATCTTACTATTACAATTATTTATGTAGGATCATTTTGTCAGCATATCTAACAAAAAAAGAAACCTAACAACTAGTTTTAATATTGTCAGATTTCTAATTCCGTTATTTAGTTATTTCTGGGAAAAATTTAAATACAAAACTACTAAAACTACTAAGCTGATATGCATTTAAACTGTATATTTTTCAATTAAGTAACAAACTATCAAACCCTATCCCCGTCTCTATATCTCCTCACAAGGGTAGGTTTTTAACAAAACAGTGAGTATTTACTATTATTTGAACGAAATAATCAGTTTTTGCTTCCTTGTCTCCTTGTCATCCTTGTCATCCTTGTCTTGATTTCAGGCTTAAATGTAAAAAGTCTACCCTTGTCAGCTCCATATCTCCCCGTCTCCCCCTCAACCTCAAATAACAAATTGAATGCTTGACAGCTTATTTGTTACTAGGTGCAATTTTGGCTGTTTTAACTACTGTGGAAACCATCGCTGCTGCCAACTGTTCTGGAGATATACTAAAGGGTAATCTATGTATGTCAGATTGAGTTTTAGTTGCGATCGCCGCAGCATGACGTAGTTGAGCCAAACTGATGTTTTCTAGACCAAGATCTTCAAGAGTTTTGGGTAAACCAATTTCATCATAAAACTGTAGTAGTTGTTGTCTAGCTGATGCTGCTAGCTGATTGCCCTGTACCATTTCTTCTAAACGCAACTGTACCAAAATACCGTAGGCTACTTTCTCACCATGTAGTATATTATGTGCTTCCAATATATAAGTCAAACCATTGTGAACCGCATGAGCCGCCACAGTGCGACAGTCAGCACCACCAATGCCGCCAATAACTCCTGCTAGTAATACCGTAGCATCGACAACTTCGCGCCATTCATCGCTATTAAGGTTTTTTATAGCGATCGCCGATTTTTGAAATAAGATATCCCGCAATATTCGAGCTTGTTGTACTGCCGAGATTAATAAAGTCGAGGTTGAATTGCCACTACTCACAGAAGCTTCGTACCATTTGGCGATCGCATCACCGATCCCTGCCACTAAAGTACGCTGGGGTGCAGTACGCACTAAACCGTAATCGAGAATTAATAAATCAGGACAACGACTGAGAGTTACATCATATTGAAATGCTCCTGCTTCAGAATAGACATTAGATAAAGCTGTCCAGGCGGCACAAGTAGCTCCTGAGGTAGGAATAGTAACTATGGGCAACTCACACTGATGAGCAAGTAATTTTGCTGAGTCTAAAGCTTTACCACCACCGACACCAATGATCAGATCGGCTTGATGTTTTTGGGCTGCATCCTTGAGCTTGACTAGAGAGGATTCTGCACATTCAGGGCTGTAGCTAGCAAATTGGCTTACTAGCTTTTCAGTCGTTAAAGCTGGCTCTAAAAAAGGCTTGATTACGGTTATGGTTTGATTTCCGCCCACTACTAAGGGACGAACACCTAATTTGGAGATCGCTTTTCCTGAATTTGCTAGACAGTTTTCACCGCGTAATACTTGTGCAGGAGCGATTGATAAAGGGGTATAACTAGTTGCTGTTTTATTCGATGCTGTGGTAGCTTTCTTGCTCATATCTTAGATAATTAACAGTTTAATTATTCTTGCTCATTTAGCTGCTAGATGCACGAGGTAGCTTGGTCAAATTCTCAGAAAACACATTAATCTCAATATCTCGATCTCCTCTAGCAATTAGCGATCGCTTTGCCTCCCCTAAAAACAGAGGCTGAGAAACTCCCTCATGAGGATGTAATATGGTTCTGAGTTTGACGGTAAATTGATTGTTTCCATCTACGCCACTCCTACCATAAGAATATAGATTGGTAACTGCCTGAAGCAAGGTAGGTTCGATGGCGGATTTTTCTATATCGGGAGCTACAGCTACCACGGCTTGATTAGCACCATTATCATAAACTAAAGTATAGCGTACTGCACCAGGTATTTGAGCGTGGGGAAATAAGCTTAAACCCAAAGCAAATATTCCTGCTGTGAGTACTCCCATAAAACTAGTTACACCAACAAGACGAAAACGAAAACTCCAACCCAAAACAAAAGATAAAATAGCAACAACTAAGCACAAAACAGTCGTAATTCCCGACCATTTAGCATAAACGAAAATATCAGTGGGTAATGTCATTTTTTAACAGTAATTAGTAATCAAATTAGTAATCAGTAACCAATCAAGCGGTATTAGGCATTAATTTATAAAAAAATAGGCATCGGTAGTTTAATTTATCCGACACCTATATTCTTTATAAGATGATATCAGTTACGCTGTCTAATTACTCAAAATTAACTGAAAATCATTAAGCAATTACAGCTTATTCAGTTTTCGCTGCTAGGCATTTTATCTCCTAAATCTTTAATGGTTTTACCCGCATCTTTTGTCCCTTGCTTAACACTATCTTGTACTGTGTTCGTAGCATCCTTGGCACTTTTTTCGAGATCTTTAGCACCTTCTTGAATAGCATTACCAGCATCTTCCGCACCTTGTTCGATCCCTTCAATTCCTTCTTTGACTGCATCGTCTATGGCATCAGGAGCTTCGATTGTTTGATCTGCACAAGCCCCAAAGATAAAAGACAGAGCAACTAGCATTGAAACAGCTACAGTTTTGATTTTGATATTCATTATTATCAATATAAACAAAAATTTGACTAGACTACTAAGGTTACTAAAGTGATACTCGAAAATTTCTCTAGAGTCAAAGAGAGTCCAAACTTTTTATAGTTAGCTTGATTTAACTGCGTCCTACTTGAGTAAAAATTTCGGCCAGTATAGCACCTGCTCCTTGTTCTCGTAATCGAGCCGCCAAATCTTTCCCTAATTGCTCTGCCTCTTTTCTATCGCCGCTGACAGTGTCTTTGATTAGCTGTAAACCGTCGAGGCTAGCAACCATTCCTTTGAGGGTTAGAGTGTCATTTTCAATACTGGTATTAACGCCAATTGGTACTTGACAACCACCTTCTAGCTCTCTGAGAAACGATCTTTCTGCTAAAGTGCGATCGCTACTGTCAGGATCTTCCAATACTTTTAAAATCTTAAGAATTTCTTCATCTCCTTCACGACATTCAATGCCTAATGCTCCTTGTCCTACTGCATGAAGAGAAACATCAGCCGAAATAATCTGGTGAATGCGATCGCTCATGTCTAATCTTTGTAACCCAGCAACGGCTAAAATAATGCCGTCATATTCTCCTGCATCTAATTTAGCTAAACGAGTATTAACGTTACCGCGAATATCTTTAAACTCTAGATGAGGATAATGATGGCGTAGCTGTGCCAAACGTCGGAGAGAAGATGTGCCAATAACTGCACCTGCAGGTAGAGTTTCTAATTTTTGCTCTTTGTATTTTTCATTGATTACTAAAGCATCGGCAGGATCGACTCTTTTGGTGACACAACCCAACATCAATCCTTCTGGCAAGTTGGTGGGCAAATCTTTGAGGGAATGCACCGCAAAATCAGTTTGATTGTTTAGCATTCCTACTTCCAACTCCTTAGTAAATAAACCTTTGTCGCCAATTTTGGCTAAAGGAACATCAAGGATTTTATCCCCTTGAGTACTCATTTTTTCTACTTCAAATTCAATATCGGGAAAATGCTTTTCTAATTCGGCTTTTACCCAATATGTTTGTACTAAAGCAAGTTGACTTTTTCGAGTACCGATACGGACAGTACGCTTAGAAGTTTCAATGGTGGATGTCATAGGAAGTATCTTAAGAAAATCTAATAAATCACTCGATCTAGGGTATCGTAGTTCCTGAAATGTATTGATTAATTTTTGTTTGCTTGTCTAAAATATTAGCCTTGTTCTTTAATTAAGTTTGACCCTAATACTTTCTAATGGTTAGCCTCTCAAAAATTCGCTCCATGATTCCTCTGACCATTACGGTTATGGGAGTCGCCTCGACAAACTGGGAGAAAATAGTATTAATCATGGAACGAAATCTTCGATTATCTTGTTTCTTTTAGGATGCCATCGATCGCGATCGCCCTATTTAATCAACTGCTTTCTTAGTACATTTGCTCACCTTAACAGGGGTAGAGCTAAGAGCTAAGAGCTAGTTGACAAACAACACACAACGTTAACTTGTCACCAATGGGCGCAACCATAGTTTCTACCGATGTCGGAGGAGTCCGAGAAGCGATCGCCGATACAGGATTAATGGTACGTGCAGGAGAACCCGAACAGATGGCAGAAGCCATACTCAAGCTGCTATTACTCCCACCAGAAGAGCGATCGCAATACGGCAAAAGAGCTTTAAATCGTTCCTTAAAATTATTTACCCAAAAAACTTTTTTATCAGAACATTTAGATACCTATTACAAATTATTCAAAGGCAATAGGTAATTTACCGATTGCCTGTACGGGCGAACGGCCGTTCGCCCCTACCTATAACCATGTCTGAACAAAAATTATTAGAATTAATTGAACGGGTAGAAAAAGTTAGTCCCAGGCTAGTAGATCGTTGGCAAACAATGGCGATCATAGAATCTTTGGGCTATACAGATCGCATTATCAAAGAAGAGTTTAATTTTGCCGATGTTTTAGAGATTGGGGAGTATATTTATCAACAAAACCAGCCCTCATTACCAAAACCAGAAACTCAGCCTCCTTCCAACTGGAGCAAAAAAGCGATTGACGAAATATATGCTTTTGCTGCGCAATTTTCCCGTAGTTTTGTTTATGCTATTCCCTTAATCTCCCTTTTAATATTCGGTAATGTCAAGTCTGGGAACACCTGGAAATTCATCTCGCCTCAGCTAGCCTCTTTATTTACTTTAGCAACTCTAGCCAGTTTGATTACCAGTGGTGGATTTATCCAGGCGATCGCTCGTAGGGGAGAATTTTATTTGGGCTTGGGTTTCCCTCAACAGGCGAGACGAGCCTGTATCTCTCTTTTGGGGTTGGGGATGCTAACTAGCTTTATACTCGCGGTAATCAGTTTATGGTTTGGCTTCTATCGAGGTTTATTCGGAGATGAATATCTGGTTTTGGGTGCTGCTTACTATTTAATTCTCAGCTTACTCTGGATGTTGTTATCCATCTTATCTCTGCTATCGGTTTGGGGAACACCTTTAACTTTGATCGGTTTAACAGTAATATTTGGGATTTTTAAGTTTAAAGCAGCAATGGGTGCATTAGAAGCTCAAATAGTAGCCATATTTTGCACTTTAATTTTGTTGTCCTTGGCAGTTGTCATCTTATTTAAAAGACAACAAATTGCTCATCCCACGGAGGGAGAAGTAGAATTACCCAATCTCAGTGCTACTGTCTACTTACTAGCTCCTTTTTTTAGCTATGGAATTGTTTATTTTTGCTTTATTTTTGCCGATCGCTTGATAGCTGGTTGGGCAGTAGCTCCTGCTTCTGGACTAATTTTTGCCATTGATTCTGCTTATCAAAGAGCAATGGATTTAGCTTTACTTAATTTCTTGTTAGCAGTACCTTTAAGCGAATATTTAGCCTATAGACTAATTCGTTATTGGTACAGACAGACTAAGGTGGTGAAATTGGAAAATATGGCTGCTTTATCCCAGCAGTTAAATCGTTTCTATTTATTAGTAACTGCCGTTATTTTAGTTATTTTTGGCTTATTAGTAGCTTTTACCATCGGCATACCAACTCCAAAACCTTGGGTAACCATCGACACTTCTCTAACTTTTATCGGCTGCTTGGGATATTTATTGTTGGTACTGGGTTTATTAAATGCAATTATCTTGTTTAGTCTTAATCTTGTCTCTGCGGCGATCGCATCACTGTTTCCCAGTCTCATACTTAACTTAGTCGTGGGCTACATTGCAGCTAATGTAGTTGATCCCTATTGGGCTGTGCTTGGTCTAGTTGTTGGTTCTACTGTATTTATGTTGCTTTCTCGACAAAAAATTCTACAAGCGATTAAAAGTCCAGATTATGCCTACTATCTAGGTGGATATTAGATTTTAGGTTTGAAAAACGTCAGTTTGGCGCATCGTATGTATATGCGCGTGCTATAAAAGCAATATAGTAAATTTACGGGAATAATAATTACAGTGTTGTAAAAATCATAAATTATGGATTATAAATTATGAATTATGACTATAACTCCTGCACAAGAAGCGATCGCTAATTTAATCAATCTCGCAGAACGAGGAGAAATCGATCCTTGGGATGTCCCTGTGATCGCCATCATTGATCGCTTTTTAGCCGAACTCGGGCTAATGGGCGAAACCCACTCTCCTGCACAAGAAGCAGATCTTCCTCGTTCTGGTCAAGCATTTCTCTGGGCATCTATGCTCGTGTTATTCAAAGCTGATAGCCTGCATTTATTACAGGAAGAACTGTTAGAAATAGAAGAAGAATTTTTTGAAGAAGAATTAGTGAGCGAAAGTGAAAGGCGATCGCTCCCAGCCAATTTAGAACAACATATTCGTCGACGCACTTCTCTACAACCAGTAGGGAAACGTCGTGTAACTCTGCAAGAATTAATTGAACAGCTAGAACACATTGCCGCTGAAATTGAAGCAGCAGCGACTGATAGTTCTCCTCGTCGTTCCCAAAGATCCCGTAGTGCAGCCATTAAAGCGATCGCGCAACTAGCTCACAATGAAAATCTAACCGAGTTAGCTGCTCAGTTAGAAAGCTTTTTATCTTTAAATCTGGCTCAGTTAGCTTCAGACCAAGATTATGTAGACTGGGAACAATTATTAGAAACGTGGCATGGTTCAGAGTCAACTACAACTATGACAGATGACCATTCAGATCTAGATCGAGCAGGAGTTTTTTGGGCATTGCTATTACTTTCTGCTCAATCAAAAGTAGAATTATTTCAAGAAGAATTTTATCAAGACTTAAGTATTCGTCCACTAAATTCATGTACGTAAACTTTAGTCTTAGGTAGCCATTGTTGATACACTGGAAGAGTTTAAATAGTTATTAAAATTAAGTTTGGTTGAGGAGAAGCTTTGATGAAAGCCATGATTTTGGCGGCTGGTAAAGGCACTCGTGTTCGTCCCATAACATATACAATTCCCAAGCCTCTAATTCCGATATTACAAAAGCCGGTCATGGAGTTTCTCTTAGAACTTCTAAGACAGCATGGATTCGATCAGATTATGGTCAACGTGAGTCATTTAGCTCATGAAATAGAAGGCTATTTTCGGGATGGTCAGCGTTTTGGTGTTAATATCGGCTATTCATTTGAAGGTAGCATTGTCGATGGTCAACTAGTTGGGGAAGCTGTTGGCTCTGCTGGTGGTTTAAGAAAGATTCAGGACTTTAATACTTTTTTTGACGATACTTTCGTAGTTTTATGTGGAGATGCGCTGATCGATCTTGACTTAACCGCAGCAGTTAAAAAACATCAAGCCAATGGTGCGATCGCCACAGTGATTACCAAAAAAGTTCCCAAAGAAGATGTTACTAGCTATGGTGTAGTGGTCACAGATGATAGCGGACGTATTCAATCTTTTCAGGAAAAACCTTCCGTAGAAGAAGCTCTAAGCACAGAAATCAATACAGGAATTTATATTTTTGAGCCAGAAATATTTGACTATATTCCACCCAACCAAGAATATGACATTGGAGGCGAACTATTTCCTAAATTGGTAGACAAGCAAGCACCTTTTTATGCTGTTTCCATGGAGTTTGAGTGGGTCGATATTGGTAAAGTTCCCGACTATTGGCATGCTATTCGTGGAGTACTGACTAAAGAAATTAAAAATGTCAGTATCCCTGGTAATGAAGTTGCTCCTGGTATTTACACGGGATTAAATGTCGCGGTTAATTGGGACAAGGTAGATATTACAGGTCCAGTCTATATTGGTGGCATGACCAAAATTGAAGACGGAGCAAAAATTATTGGTCCAGCTATGATTGGCCCAAATTGTTATATCTGTAGTGGTGCAACTGTAGATAACAGTGTGATTTTTGAATATTCTCGTTTGGGAGAAGGTATTCGCCTAGTTGATAAGCTCGTTTTTGGTCGTTATTGCGTTGACAAAACAGGCGCGGCGATCGATCTCCAAGCAGCAGCTTTGGATTGGCTAATTACTGATACTCGAAATAATCCTTCCACTCGAGAACCAGATGAACATAAAGTTATTAAAGATTTTTTGAAAGAAGATAATTAAATAACTGTTGGGCGTTTTCTATAATGGAGAACGCTGTCCTGATTCATCGGGTAGAACAAATATGTCTAAAATTAGGAAAGTCTCAATTCTAGCTTTTGAGACTTTTGCTGAAACCATGACTTGGTAATTTTGAATGAATTTGAGAAACCAATTAACGCAATATGGTTATTTGAGTCTCTTTTTATAGCTGCTATAACCCCTATTATTTCGTTTTTTTACCAACTCGTATGATATAATAACCTAGTATTAATGGGCTATAACTCAGTTGGTTAGAGTGTCACATTGACATTGTGGAAGTCGGCGGTTCGAGTCCGCCTAGCCCAATAGCGCGCTATCGCTTGCTATTCTTAACTCTCATCGCCGACTTCACAACGTAAATGTGACACTCTTGCTCAAATCTTGCTCACTTCTGAGCATAGGGCAACCCGCTAGGGAAGTAAACAGGGTACATAGATACCCCAGTTTTATAAGTAGTTAAACAAAGACACAGAAAAAAAGACGGCTATTTTACCGTCTTTACGTCATTCTGTCAAATCAGCTATTCAACCTGTTTTAAGTGTGAGTTATAGTAGATTCAACTATTTCATTACAAGCGTATTTACAAAATTGAACGAGATTTCGGTACTTTGGTCTTTAGCTCTCCTGAGAAGCATTACAGTCTAGCTACCTTGAGAGCTTCAATTACTCTGTCTATCTGTTCGTGGACAACATCCAGCTTGGTAGTTAACGAATCTAAACTCTTCTTGCTTGATTCATCCCCTACCCGTTCAAAATTGACCATTTTAACGCCTTTAGCTACTAATAGGTCTAATGCACTACCCAAGGACAATTCGTCCTCTACGGCTAACTGACGTACAACCTCGTAAGTCCTACCTTGCAACTCAAAATACATACTCTGGTTCTCTTGTTCCATAATTTATCCTGTGGTTGATTGGTGTTTGGGAAATCGTAATACGATTTCGTAATACGATTTTTAGAAGTCCACGTCCATACTCGAACTACTTTTCTAATGTTCAAACTGACTATTTAGAATCAGTAGTTAAAGTGCGCCCTTAGCTTCTATAAAGTAAACGAAGTCATCCGAATTTGACGAGTAACGAACAGCAAAATCTACACGCCACTTTTTACCTTTGGGGTAACAGCAACCTGGGAAAAATATCTCTAGTGGATACTGCCTAACGATTCTGTTTTCCCCAAACAAATCTACTAGTTTTTGGTAGACGTTAAACTCCAGAGTAGAATCAAATCTTTCAAGATACTCAGGTAGCTTTAACTTGCCTTTAGAACGATATTTTTCTGCTTCTAAGGGACTAATTACTCGCCTGTTTTCTTTGTTCCAAAATACAGGTTTAGAACGATATTTTAGCTGGTTAGTCATCAGCCTATAGGGTGATTAATAGAGTGTGGATTTAAGCTTTCTTTAGCGTATAAATCCCAAGCTTCCTCGATAGCTTCTAGTATTCCTTCTTTCCCTATGCAGGATAAAGGAGAGCATATCTTTCTCGACAAAAGCTCTATGACGTATTCCCTGTTGTAAATGACGTTTTTGACTAAGTATCAAGCTAAATTCAACTGGTTAGAAAAGTACGCCTCTAAAACCTTAGCGATCGCTTTTCATGTATTAGGTGGGGAGAAATTCATCAACTACGTTTACAAGCTAATTAAACTCGGTGAAAGTAAGTTTACTCCAAAGGACAATAAGCTAATCGAATACCTACAAAATAACCTTGAGTATTTAGACTTAGGCTAACGTCTTGGCTTGCTAACTAGAGAGTTATTCTGAGTACTGTCACTAACTACTGTCAGTCTCCCAGAATATGCCATGATTGCATTCTGCTCAACTTATTATCATTAAGCTCTGATTATTGAGAATAAGTACTGAATATTGGGGTTACTAGTGAGAATTCTCTGAAACGTATTACGATTTAGTATTACGATTTCTAGAACACTAAATAACCACAGAGGAAATTATGGAACAGATGAATTATGGAACAGTGGTATTTTACTGCTTTGTTTGCTCAATTAAACCAATTAAATAGAAGTACTACCTTTAAAGAACAAATAAGGAGCAAAAGTGGATACTAAAGCGGTTAATTTGTCAAGTCTAAGAGTTGTAATAAGGAATAAGTAAAGAAAATAGCTTTCTTTAGACTCCTTAGAAGGCTATAACGTTTGTTATACAAGAAGTTTAAAAAAAATGAAAAAGATTTTACAAATAGCGAATGCGATCGACATTATTAATGAATGGATTGGTCGTATTACCTACTGGTTAGTATTATTGATGGTTGCAGTAGGAGCGTGGAATGTTTTTGGGCGATATATAGGACGTATTATCGGTACTAATCTTACTTCCAATGCTTTAATCGAAATACAGTGGTATCTATTTGATCTTTTATTTCTGTTTGGTGCAGCCTATGCTCTTAAATACAATGAACACGTTCGCGTAGATATCTTTTATAAAGGCTGGAGTCGACGTCGCCAAGCTCTAGCTAATTTTTTAGGTAATATTTTATTTTTAATTCCCTTTAGTTGTTTAATTATTTATTATTCTTGGGGAACAGTAATTAATTCTTGGAAGATATTAGAAATGTCCCCCGATCCTGGAGGATTACCTCGTTATCCGATTAAAACTGCCATTGTTATTGCTTTTATTTTATTAATTTTGCAAGGAATTTCCGAAGCAATTAAGAACTGGAACATTTATCAACAGACTAATATCAGTCAGGAGAATGACTCATGAATTATGACTGGTTAGGGATGGCAATGTTCGCGGGAGCATTAGTGTTATTGTCTGTTGGTTTTCCCGTGGCTTTTTCCTTGGGAGGCGTGGCTATTTTATTCGCCCTGATTGGCGCAGCAGTAGGGGAATTTAGCTTTAGTTTTTTTAATGCTATGCCTAGCCGTATTTTTGGCATTATGGCTAACTATACCCTCCTGGCAATTCCCTACTTTATTTTTCTGGGTTCGATGCTAGAAAAGACGGGCATCGCCGAGAAACTATTAGAGACAATGGGGATTCTCTTTGGTAGGGTGCGCGGTGGCTTGGCTTTAGCAGTAGTCGTAGTAGGGGCATTATTAGCGGCTTCTACAGGGGTGGTTGCGGCTACTGTTGTCGCAATGGGCTTAATTTCCTTACCGATTATGTTGCGCTATGGCTATAGCAAAGAGTTAGCCGCAGGGGTAATTGTGGCTTCTGGTACATTAGGACAAATTATTCCCCCGAGTGTGGTACTGGTTGTCTTAGGAGATCAGTTAGGTATTCCCGTCGGTGATTTATTTATTGGCTCATTAATTCCTGGGTTAATGATGGCGGGGGCTTTTGCTCTCCATGTTTTAATCGTTGCTTTCCTCAAGCCTGAAGTTGCGCCAGCTTTACCTGCTGAAGTGAGAATTGGGGGGAAAAAGCTCTTGGTTAGAGTAATAACGGTGATGCTTCCTCCTTTATTTTTAATTATGCTGGTGCTGGGCAGTATCTTCTTTGGCTTTGCTACTCCAACCGAAGCAGGTGCATTGGGTTCAGTAGGTGCAATTATTTTAGCTGCGTTTAATCGTCAGTTAAATTGGGCAGCATTGCGAGAAGTTTGTGATGCAACTATGCGAATTACCACCATGGTCATGTTTATTCTTCTGGGTTCAACTGCCTTTAGTTTGGTATTCCGAGGCCTGGGGGGAGATCGGTTTATGGAAAATCTCCTGATCAATATTCCAGGTGGAACAATCGGCTTTTTATTAGTTAATATGCTGGTAATCTTTTTATTGGGCTTCTTTATTGATTTCTTTGAAATTGCCTTTATTGTGATTCCAATATTTGCTCCTGTTGCTCAACAACTAGGGTTAGATTTAGTTTGGTACGGAGTAATTATTGGGGCTAATTTACAAACTTCTTTCTTAACCCCTCCCTTTGGTTTCGCTCTCTTTTATTTACGGGGAGTAGCACCACCAGAACTTAAAACAGAAGAGATTTATCGCGGGGCAATTCCCTTTATTTTATTACAGCTTTTGATTTTAACTTTAATTATTGCTTTTCCCCAGATAGTCAATTTTTTACCTTCTTTAAGTGCATCTCCAGGTTCAGTTTAACTGAGATCTTGTACTCAGGATATAATCACAAAATTATTGAACCATTGTTGCTTGCTCAAACATTTTAATCAATTGCTGTAGTTTGATTCGATAATCTTCAACACTAGTTGCAGCTTCTTTTAAGCCATGAGAAGAATTGACTAATAATTCCGCAGCTTGCAGAGAAGTAAGATCAAGATTTTTTAGCTGTATTTCTTGATTAACTTCTGACTCTTTTAAAACCTGAGCTAACAGCTGAACAAACTTGGCTACGGACGCACGGGTAATTTCTGCTGCAACTTTGCCATTGATATCAATTAATTCATCACCATGAGTCGAGTTAGCTACTAAGGAGAATAATGCCACACTATGACATTCAAAAGCTTGTCTAACACGATCGCTTAAGCTCTCTTCCTTTTTCAATACTGTTGCTGCTTGGGACAAAGTTTGTTCGTGCAGTTGTTCAACTAAGGCACAAAAAATGGTTTCTTTGTTGTCAAAGTGCAGATATAAAGCAGGTCGAGACATATTTGCCTGACTAGCAATGTCTGACATTGAGGTTTTTTTAAATCCGTAATTAAGAAAGCAACTTTTTGCTGCCTCTAAAATGCGATTAGCTTTGCCACCTTGCATAGGGCGATTACCCTTCGGGTACGCTTCGCGATCGCTTTTTGTTTGTTGTTTTTCCATATCTTGACAGTTTGACATAATTCAGTAAAATGTCAATGTGACAAGTTGACAAAAAAAGAAAAAATGTCAAAAATGTACTAAATGTACTAATATTATAGGTAATTATGATAGCTACTTCGGCGCCTCACGATCGCGGTTATGTTTTAGTCACAGGAGCATCAAGTGGTATTGGTAAAGCTACAGCAAAAAGACTTGCTGCTGATGGTTACCATGTCTTTGCTGCTGCTAGACGTTTGGAAAAAATGGCAGATTTGAAATCAGCAGGGATAACTGTTTTACCTCTTGACATAACCAATGAGGAATCAGTGCGATCGCTCATCGAAACCATATCCGCGCAAGCTGGAAGACTAGACGTACTAGTAAATAATGCTGGTTATGGATCTCATGGCGCGATCGAAACTATTTCCCTAGAAGAAGCGCGATACCAGTTTGAGGTTAATGTGTTTGGCTTAATGCATTTGGCTTAATGCATATAACCCAATTAATTCTGCCAATAATGCGGAAACAGCGAGGGGGCAAAATTATCAATGTTTCCTCTATGGTAGGTAAGGTAAGTGTTCCTATGACTGGTTGGTATAGTGCTAGTAAACACGCTCTTGAAGCTCTTTCCGATGCCTTGCGTTTAGAAGTACAACAGTTTGGGATCGAGGTAGTTATCGTCGAGCCAGGAGGGATTAAAACTGAGTTTAACGGTATTGCTACTGATAAAGTCAACAAAGCATCCTCAATTGATGCCTATCAAAGTTGGATTGAAACTTGGAACAAGATACTAGAATCTAGCAATAAAACTGCTGCAAAGCCTGAAGTTATAGCAGATATAATCGCCAAAGCAGTTCGAGCCAAACAACCAAAGTTGCGCTATGCTGCTCCTTTTGAGTCCAAATTCTTCTTATTTTTAAAATGGCTATTGAGCGATCGCTTGTTTGATCGCTTTGTTCTTTCAGAAATTGAAAAGCGACAAAAATTAGTACCGTCTTCAACCAAATAATCTATCCTATTGACTCACATCAGTAAGTAGATAAACAGAATTAATTACAGATAAGTAATCCATTTATTTGAGTTCGAGAGTTTTTTTATGCAGAAAAAATCAATTATATTAGTAACTGGTGCATCGGGATTTATTGGTGGTCATTGTGTTTTAGCCTTGCTAAAGAAAGGCTATACTGTTCGCTCCGTTGAATTGGCGACGGTATGTCCAGGCTTAGTATGTGGACCCGTATTAGAGCCGAAAGTTAATACTTCTTTAGAGCTTGTCAAAAGATTGATGGATGGAAATCTGCCCATGATTCCACCTATCGGATATGAAACGGTAGATGTTCGTGATGTTGCAGACTTACATTTACTAGCAATCGAAAAACCCAATGGTGCGAGTGGTAGATTTATGGCAACTGCTGGCTTTATGTGGTTACATGAGATGGCTGCAACGCTCCGTAGTAGCTTAGGTAAAGAAGCGAATAAAGTGCCAACTCGTCGCGCACCTGCTTGGCTTATTAGTCTTCTGGCATTATTTGACCCTGCTGTTGGTACTATAGTACCTGAACTGAATCAGTGTCGAAGAGTAAGTCACGAAACTTCTAAGAGGGAACTGGGATGGATACCACGATCGCCCCATCAGGCTGTAATTGCCACCGCTAAGAGTCTGCTTGCTTATGGAATCCTTGAGGATAGTCCAGCCAAATAACTTTTAGTTTCTATTTCACTCTAACTAGCTAAGAAACGGGGCTAATTTCTATCGCAACAAACTGTTATTTTAAATTTGAGGAGTTGTCATGAAGCGTGGATTACAGGTAGTTTTAGGAGTCTTAACACTAATTACTTTCGCATTTGGTCCAATTAACTTTTTTCTTGGGGCGGGATTTCACTTACCCTCTGAATGTGTAACACCAGAAATCGACAGCCATATTCGGTTTCAGTTCACCTGGTTTTTCGGATTGGGACTTATCATATGGTGGATGATCCCTAATATTGAGAGACATACCACACTCTTGAGAATAATTGCCCTGACTATGTTCGTGGGGGGGATTGGACGCTTAGTATCCATGTATGTCATTGGAATTCCTGATGCCACGATTGTGGCTGCAACAATTCTTGAACTGGCATTCCCACTGCTCATTCTTTGGCAAAACGCGATTGCACACTCAACATCTAAAAAGTAAGTCACGAAACTTATAATTTCTTTTTTAGTCTAAATTCCAGTTTGAGTCTGATTCCAATGTCGTTCCGCATCTTGGGAATGCCTTGGTTACGGCTTACTTTCCTGCATATCGTGCATTAGTGATCCCCCAAGACAAATGGCATTAAGATAAGGAAAGGTGAGGGAAATTAAAAAACATGAAAGCAATAGTAATCGATCGCTATGGCTCTGCTGATGTTTTGCAATACAAAGAGGTGGAGCAACCAAAGATTAAACCCTCAGAATTACTGGTTAAAGTTCATGCTACCAGCGTTAATCCTCTTGACTGGAAAACTCGGCAAGGAATGTTGAAGTGGCTCATGAGTAATAAGTTTCCCAAAATTTTGGGGGCTGATCTATCTGGAGAAGTTGTCCAAGTTGGTAATAAAGTCACCCACTTTCAGCCAGGAGATGAAATATATGCCAGTCTATCCTCCTCTAAAGGAGCTTATGCAGAATTTGTGGCGGTTTCAGAAACATTGGCTGCACCAAAACCAACCAATATAACTCACTCTGAGGCGGGAGTAGTCCCTCTTACTGCTCTGACTGCTCTACAAGCTTTACGCAATTTAGGCAAGATTAGAGCGGGATGTAATGTTCTCATCAATGGTGCTTCTGGTGGTGTTGGTATTTTTGCAGTTCAGATTGCCAAAGCTTTTGATGCAGAAGTGACTGGTGTTTGTAGCCAGAAAAATTTGGAACTGGTTAAATCCTTGGGGTGCGATCGCGTTATTGATTATAGACAACAAGATTTTATCCAAGATACTACACAATACGACATTGTATTTGATGCAGTAGCCAAATCTTCTTTTTGGCAATGTAGGAAGATACTCAAATCGGATGGAATATATGTCTCAACTTTACCTACATTAAGCAATATTGTGGCTATTTTAGCAACGACAATCTTTTCTAGAAAGAAAGCTAAATTAATTCTATTTCAAGCCAATGGTCAAGACTTGTCATATATCAAAGAGTTAATAGAGACAGGAAAACTTCATCCAATAATCGATCGCACCTATTCTTTAAAAGATTTAGCCCAGGCTCATAAGTATAGCGAAAGCCAACGTGCAACAGGAAAAATTTCTATTCTTATCAAATAGGTATAAGCTTTAGGCTCTTAGCTGTTAGCTTTCGTAGCTTTTATCCCAGATTGATAATTAACGGGACTTAGACAAAAAACAACAAGAAAACAGCCTCAAACCCTCATGAAGAAAGGGATTTACACCAAACACTAAAAAATCGCTGAAACCAAAGTATATCAAGAAAA
>JAAUYG010003723.1_pt1 | contig 18728 bp, 13 predicted proteins | sample 7278091 | NCBI WGS metagenome assembly JAAUYG01 (sample SAMN14350201, study PRJNA611818) | marine sediment metagenome | isolation source: surface marine sediment (0.6m) | place: French Polynesia: Moorea | collected 2018-08
CGAGCTGCTCTCTAGTGTAGCCGGCAGAGGAGTCTCCAGAGGTGATATGCGAAGATCAGGTCTTCTGAAGACCAAGACCCATTGGTGTTTTGTGATAGATCTCCAATCTTCGCAGAAATATTGCAATCTGTCGGCTACAGGAAAGCTGCTGAGCCTCAAAGTGCCTTCCTCCAGGTTCATGACTACCTGTGGAAGTCCTGAAAGGCGTCCTCTCTCATTCACCCCAGACTCGGGTCTGACTCAACACGAGGGGATGGAGGTGCCACACCCCTATTGGTGGGTGCGGGAAGCTCCTTAAAGGAGACCCCTCCCTGGTGACCATGCCTAGAAGAAGAACGGCCCCACTGGGGACGTCAAGAATCTTGATGGTGATGAGATCCTGGAGCGATGTTGTAGACGCCGAGGAAGTATTCCCCCTCTGTGATGGGGGATTCTGATTAGCTGGAGGTCTGTAGCTGCTCCTGGAGCGAGTCCTGGTTCCGCCTCATGACATTGACCTTGGTGTTGGTGTATGCCCCTTCCTGGAAGCTAGGAGTCTAGCCGTCCCCATCTGTTCCATCGACTTCTGCTGCTTTGGGGAGAACCTCATCGTCAAAGAGGTCTCTACCTCTGGAGGGCAGGGCAAGAAGGCAAGAACGGAGGGCTGACCACGCCACCAGAGAAGAGGTATCGATTGTCTGTTGACGTAGGAAGCCGATGGCTAAAGACAAGCCTGCTAACACCATTCCTTGTTGAGCTGCCTGGGCTTCGAAAAGCTCTTTCGCAACATCTGTACAGGTAGGATCCGTCTATCTGTTGAGCAGATAACGAGTTAAAACCATGGCATGCCAGTTGAACCTCCATGCTGCCAGGATGGCTTCAAAGACGCCCTCAACAACTCGACGATGCTCCACGACTGACAATGTCGAGACAGGGTTCCAGAACCCTGTTACTTGTGGCCCTCTTACAATGGCTGCAATGTGTGCGACCGGGGGCAGGGGGTGGGGGGGGGGGGGGGGGGGGGGGCAAAAGTGTTGGTAGATACTTGGAGGAACCCTGAAGGCTGAAGGGTGAGGCATGATCGACCAGCTTGGTTCTTGGTTTTCGGCTCAGGTTGGGCAAAACCTCAAGGACTTTGTGAAGGGTCGATTCGTTTACTGCCAGTCCTGCACCCTGGGGGCCTGCTGACTCGTCTCTGATGGGGGCCCAAGGTTACACCATTGGGGGAGGCCCCTCGACCAAAACGTGAGGGAGTTGAAGATCTGTGAGAATCCTCCGAAGAAATTCTCCATATGGATTCCTGGTCGTTAGGGGGCATGGTAGGCACAAGGGAGGCTGATCACGGGCGTCGTCAAATCCTCGTGGAGAAGAAGTGGAAACTGGGGCAGAGCCATTGAACGATCTATGAATGCTTTCCATGTTCTGGTCCTGGAAGGTTGGTCCACCCAAGAGCACCGGGAAGACTGGAATTCTCCTGTTTGATGGTGATCGTTCCTCGTAGGTGGCCTGGAGGAGGAATGTGATTCCTCGTGATGACTCGAGGGATGCCAGGGGGCTCCCGAATTCTCCTGCTGACTCGAGGGATGTCTGTCCTTGGAAGGATCCCCTGCTCTATGCCGACCAGAGGGACGCCTGTCCCTAGAGGATTCTGAGCTCCTGCTCGAGGGAAACTTGTCCCTTGTGGAGTAGCCGACCTCTCTCAAGAGATTTGAGGACTCGAACCTTGAAGCCAGAGGCTGAGGCTGAAGATAAGTCGAGGATTGTCTCGAGGGTAGCCGTGGACGTGACGAACTGCATTCGGTTCATCCTAGACAGCGTTGAATCTTGATGAGAGGGTGCTGTGCCCTATGGGCGTTCTGAGGAGTAGGGACCTTCATGGTGAGCCAAAGGAGCCATGACGCAAACGTCTACACTCCACATCTCCCAATAGGAGGATGACTGACCCCCTCCTACTTCAACTTTACTCCAGGAGCCTCCCTGGGGAAATATTGCTCCAGAGGAGTTTGACCATTCTTGGTCGATGGGAAGTGGCTGGCCCAGTCTGACACAGGTCCTCGCCTTTTCAGATGAAGAAGAATCCCTCTGGGTCTCCCTGTAAGCCTCTGGCAATGGCCTGTCTCTCTACATTGAAGGTCCATCAGACTTGTCCAAAGGAAGTTGTCCAGCCGGTAGCTCTGGACCCTTTCTCTCCCGTTCCTGGTGGTCTGGAGTAGAAGGTAAGACATTAGTATTCTGTGACTGTCCAGTCCTTACCATCCCCCCCCCCCCCCAGAAGTCCATTCGTCTCTGGTTGAGCAAGGCGTCTTACCTCAAGACCATCTACTGTGCGTGCGGCAGCATTTACAGGAGCCGTTGGATGAGGACAAAGACGAGGACTTAGGGGATGAGGAAGACGACGAGGACGAGGATGACCACTTCCTTCCTTTATTCAGTGATAATTCGGAAGGGGTGGAAGGTAGGGAGGAGGTACAGCTGGAGTTTGACCCCGATCTAGAAGTTTTCTTGTTAGGGAATTTGCGAAGAAACTCTTTTTGCATATCAATTGCCGTGCTGACAATAGCACAAAATTTCTCTTTCGCCATCGGGGTTGGCAATAACTTGAGAGTTGGTTTTGGTGAAAACTAGAGCTAGGTTTATCAGGCATACCATCTACGGGAGGTAATATGGACCATAAGTAATGTCTCATAAAACAGAATCTGATTATTTCCTACCTAAGGAAAGGCAAAATTCACAGGTAGCCATATCATGTTTTCGGGTCCCAATTAAGCAATATCTGTGTGGGTCTGTTAGAGAGAAGTTATAGCGGCAAGAGGGGCAGGACTTGAAACCCTTAGTAGTTTTCTTTTTACATCTTTTAGAGGTCCGAATTGAAACAGAGGACCTGTTTTGAGGTAGGGTAGGTGGAGTTCCGTGTTTATTTGAGCCATCGTTCTCGTGATCATCTGAACAAGATGAAGAATTTTGGGCTACCAGCCAAACAGCAAAAATCAGAATGGCCACCACAAACACGGAACCCGACACTGGCCAAAAACCCACACACACTCTTACAGAAAACACAAAGTAATTTGAGAATACGAGATCTGTGAAAATAAACACCCAACTTCCCTTCAGTGTGTTGACTCCAATTATACACGAGGGGAGAATCCATCAACGAGTGGAAAAATCCACCTGCGGGGTCGAAGTCAGTGATATAGCCGATGCACAAAGAAATTTTCGGTGGCTGAAAATGGCTGTTGCAATCGATGTTTACTGTTCATCAGCCAGAGAAGGAATGAACTCACGTGCTGGTCGCTCACCTTTCGTGGGGTTCAACAGACACGCTCTCCTGCACAGACTTGCGCTCGCCCATGGCAGTCCATTGTCTGCCATTTTGGCAGGCTCAGGGGAAAACATAGGAGGCAGTTTTTCTGTTGTGGGTTCCAATCGTCTTTAAACAGTTCCTTAAGGTGGTATGTCCGGTAATCAGCTTTACCTGGCTGTTGGCAGCTCTCCATAGAGAAGCTGCATTTAGTTATGAATTGATCGAGTGTAGCTATAAGCAATGAATATATTATTTCTCTGACAGCTATAAACATATTTAGAACTAGATCAATTAAATGTGTTCACATTAATATTGAAACAAAAATGGCCCATTCCGAGGAACTCTTATCGTAATAAGTTTCTGTTACTTCAGCAAGGGGCGCTATCATCTGACGTCAGGGCAAGCCCTTAGAAATCATATTTCTGATCATTTTAAAAATCAGTTTTTGAACAGTGTGCTTCTTTTGTTTGGTCTGTGTTTTATATGATCAGCTCAGTTTCTAATGTCTTGACTTCACTTTAACACTTTGTCATGAAGTCAAGCTAAATTTGAAACAAATCGAAATTAGACACCCTTGGGAGTTCCAATGCTGGATAATATATTGCCAAGGACGCTACGTTACAATTGTTTTGAAACCATCATGCAACAAGTTATAGTAAAAAAATGCTTTCATTTCAAGACACCAGATGGCGCAGGCTGTATTTCGAGCCCATCATATTTTTACTGACAAACTTGTCTTTTAATATTACACAATGGAAAGGTATTGCCTCTAATTCTATTTTGAAATATAGTCGGGACCCCTATGAAGATCTTATGCACGGTTTCACTGTGATTGCTGGCTAAAGTGGCTAAAAGGGCTGCGTGAGGAGAGAGTAGTAAAATAGGCCAATCAGAAAGCACATCGGAATGTCACACTCACATGAGTGATGCATTTCATACATGCCCATAGTGTAGTACTGTCTTAGATATACTGTGCATATGTAAAGAACAAAGATGCATGTTTCAAGTATTATAAGTTTAATAATGAAACAGAAATGAACTACAAACACCGAAAGTTCAATATATATTATATTTCTTAGTATTTGAAGATTATTTTACATACACCAAACTTTCTGTAGGAATATTCAAGCACAAACCAGCGCAGGAAATGCAACAAACAAGTTCACTCTCTCCAACGGCTGCACCAGCAACTGACAAACTGAAAATGTCATTGTAACATTGTTTGTATGACAAAATGCAATGTATTCAATGCAATTGTGTCACCTTGTTCACTATGCTGTGTCTACTCAATTTCATTGAATATTCCAGTGATGAAAAGAACACGTACACATATACCAGTATGTCACAATAGCATTGCCTTACTTCATGAAGACACTGTAAAAAGGCCCAGCGGTTTGAATCTAGTGTTACCAGAAAAGAATGCAACAACCTGAATACCAATTAAACTTATGCTACCTGAAACAATGGACTACTGCTATGGATCAAGTCAGCAACTTTAATTTGGAGAAGTCTATCTATGCAAGGGAAATTCTCGATTTCTGCATGGATGTTTTTCTCCCATATGATAACACAAATGCAAAGGTCAAATTTCTGTTTTTTCACATCACTTGATACACTTGGCATTCCAGCCACTGAACGCAAGGTAACTGAACCACTGACTTTTTTTTTCTGACATGGAATATGGACTGTAGTGGTATTAAACATAAGTTTCAATCCTGATACAGAACAGGGAATGTGTATCAATTTTTGTTGAATGCTCCAAGAAAGTGAAGAAAACACTCCCCTGATATCAAATCGGGGAACAGCCGTATTCTGGTTACAATTTCTCAGCTACCGATTTTAGTTCCTGAGCCAGGCATTCCTACAACAGGTATACTGGTCAAACTTGCTCATGCTATCCTGTCTGAACCTCAACCTGCTTTTTGAACAGTCAGTGACCTTTCTTTAGACTGAGTGACAGTTTTTTTTGAGAATACAGTGATCCCTGCATTTTAAAACCACCCGGCAAAATATGGTCTTTAATTGAAATGGTGGGATATTTCTAATGAAAGAGTTGTGTCATTGATGGGCAGTCATAAAATGGAGGGAGTTGTGAAATTGAGAAATCTTAAATTGCAGGATTTAACTGTAGATTTTGACTCGAGTCAACGATTTGAGCAATTTGATTGGTTAAGAATCTGACTTAAGCCAAAACTTGGGACTTCAGTATTTTCGAGAACTCGAGACAAGGTTAGTTTTTGCACGACTATGTGACCCTATAACAGGCATCCAGTATACGAGAGCTGCTCTGGAGTGTATTCTTCCACACAGATTTAAGTGCACAGTAGAACCTGTCTCTAGGGGGCCCATCACACTGGCCATTAAAATGTGGTCTATTAAGACAGGTTTTCTCTGATGCCAAGTTCACTGAATCTAATGTGTATCCTTCTGCCAAGGGTCGTGGTCTTTCAAAAGAGGTGGTCTCTCAAGACAGGTTTTACTGTGTTCAGAGAAAAGCAAGAGCTAAAGCTAGTAAAAATCAATATCCATCATAAATACACCAGCCATAATTAAAAAATATCTATACACATAGTATAAAGTACAATAAAAACTTTGTACAGGAAAGAAAAGGTTCTCTATGTACAAGATCACAGCATTGAGACTTTAGCATGTTCAGTTGTATCTTTGTCAACTGTTATAATAAAACTTGCACATATCAGTTATTTCACTAACGATACCCTCCAACCAGACAAAATCAAGGTACCCTCCAACCAGATATAATTAAGGTAAAATTTCAAACCAGATCTTTCATGTGGGTTAGATTAAATCAACTAGCACTGACAAAAATAAACTAAGTCTTTCATACACATCACATTAATCGTTACACACATGAAAAATCTCCTTATTAAAAAAAAATCTTGCACACTGTACATTGCTTAAAATGCCCAAGGTTATGTCAATGTTGGTTTATGTACTACCGACTATGTACCTGGTGGTTTTATGGTTTACATGTAGCTGCTAGATCTAGTTTGCAGGATAACATTTGAGGCTGATGTTACAGAACACCCTGTATATATACCTGCGGGGTTGATATCAACATGCAGCACATCATAATGAATGCTTCCTTCCAGCATATCATCTTGCACTAGCAGAGTGTACATGGTAGCTTGGCTGAATGGGTATAGAACATAATTCCCTGCCCCCTCCCCAGTCCACCTCAAACCCCTAAAAATTTCAATCACCTTTTACTGGAATATATTTTGCTATCTTCAAGTTTAAGTAAGGATTGCATTTCTTGAAAACAAACAAAATGGCAAGCTCCTCCTTTGAGAGGAAAACACTATAACAATTGTATGCTACTATACCCTCTTTCCCCCCACCCCCACAATAATCAATAATCTTTCAATCCTATTTGGTTGCTTTCAATAATAACAAAGTCCATACATGTACATCAATTTAAATCGAGAGGTCCTCCCCCCTTATTTAGGTTGTTAAATATATGGACACGGTGAATATAAATTTTATATTTGGCACCACAGACCCGGTAACAGATCGAGGTACCTGGCAATGTTTCTGGTTACACAGGGGATATGTGGTACAGCAGTCACAATAATCTCAAATTTTGATTTTGATAGCAACACATCTTGTACAAATTATATGGCTACATATATGAAGAAACGAATATGATATAAACATGATAAATGCAATAACGACTTTGTCCATGGCATACAAAAATATCAAGCACATACATGTGATTTGTTTGGTTGTTTGTTTTTTTTTTTGTCCTTAAAAAGACTACACCAGTCAAAATGTCCATCCATTTGCCCAACAGGCTAAACACTGATCCAGTGACAATGGCATTGCTATTGGCGAATAAAATGGCATGGCTTCATCTCTCTCCGGTGCCCTGCTTTCACACTTGTGAGGTCTTCACACGTCTGAAATAAAGCAAGCAAATTGTGGATATATACATTTATACATATCTATCATGGTGGAAAGATAAATGCTATTTACAGACTTGGTCTAATAGAATTTTTTAGATTTTAGATAAAATCTATTAAAACATGATTCTATGAGCAGTGTTTCGCTTATATCACGAATTGAGTAAAAAAACATTTGCTGTAAAATGCCTTTAAAAATGAATTTCTTTAAACATGCCTGCAATGGAAGCGGAGCACTCAGTGCATATATATATACAGTGAAACTTGTATATAAAGACCACCCCAGGGACCAACAAAATGTGGTCCTTGTACACAGGTGGTCTTTATATGCAGGTTCAATAGCATGGAAAGTATACACCTGGGAACCTGTAAAATGCGGTCTTTATAAACAGGTGGTCTTTATATACAGGTGGTCTTTAGAGCAGGTTTGACTGTACATGCATATATACATGATATATATGCATAATATATATATATTCGTACATTGTATGGTCTAAAGTTTAGGCCAAGAGACTAAACACAAACAAGCCACCATGCATACGAGCAGTTTTCAATGACCGTTACTTTTACTTTTCTCCCTTACTTCAGATGTCCGTGATGCTCTATTGCAACTTTACAACGCGTCTCCGTATCGCTCCACTCTCCTTCAAAGTCTTCTGGCCTCAGATCGTCAGACCGACGCTTCCTGGAAAACAGATATCCCATCTCCTCAGATCAACTGTCATCACCTTATCAAATGTCAACAAATGTGTCACCCACCAAATGTCATCACTGTCAAAGAGTGACATCAGTGATGGATCTGCACAAGTGAGACACTCTGTCTCTTCAACCACCAAGACCCACATACCAGGTTTAGGCTAACTTTTTGCAACAACAACCTGAGGCAACCACTCCAAATTAAGGACTTAACTACCTCAGAAATCCAACCAACTTTAACAGGACCAACACTTGCAATAGGGAGGATTTCATGCCACAAAATCGCAACATGAATAGTCGGTTTCATTCCGACATCAAACTACCCTTGGTTATGGAGCACCCTTCAGTCAATCATATTGTTACTTCTTGAAGCTTTGGCCAATCATGAGCCTACGTTCTTTTTGCGCCTTGTCGTTTCTTTCACGTACCTTCAAAAAATTTTCCTGCCAAGGGTTTAAAGTAATCCAAACTTTGCCTAAGTCACAGAATCAATGCTGTTACTAGTTGTGGAATGACCGCTGACAGTGGATCTGTTTCCAGGCAACCTGTCGTTGCCCCTAAACTCAGCCCGTCTATATGAAGTTATTGGTTCACTCACCTATCTCCTGGTGACCGGTGTTTCACTTTCTCCACATCATTATAGATGACGTTTTTTCCACCGCCGACTGTCCGATGGACCTCTCCCTGTGGAAAACAGTGATCGCACTTGACCATTATGTTTTAACCTGTATGTTATAAACCCGCATCCCCATAAACAGGCTCAAGGAACAATTTATTTGTATTCCAGCCAAATTACTGAGCTCATGTTGGTTATATGTTCATGTATTTTCGGAAAATCACGTGAATACCTCTGCATCTTTTATGTGATGTGTCAATCCCATAATTCCCTAACCATTATGTTTAGGCTAAGTGAATATCTCGCAGAAAACCATCACACATAGGTGGTACCGGTATACATTTTTGTATATTATATAACACGATAGTGAATTTTATCACACTTAGTAAGTTGTGCAATTTCAGCTAGCACAAAAAAATGCAGAAATATATCCAAACTTCCATTCGTACAGTCACTCTGCACCTTTAAAGTGCTCTTAATATGTTAGTACAAATTATAAAGTATACAGAAGTAACATAACATAAATGTCAACTAGAACCATGAGGACAGTGAAACTTAAATGTTATTGCAGCTTGCATGTTAATGCATACTTGACACAGTGCAACAACCACCACAGATGTCAGGTGGGAACTTCCTAGCAAACCAGTATGTACACAAAGCATCTTGGACAGGCAAATTTGGCACTTTGTCTCTATGTTATTATAAATAGTGTAAACAGGGAAGTAACATATTGCCAGTATATATATATATAAATACCGGTATATATGTAATTAGCTTTCAATCACATAAAGCTATTATTAGATAATATGTGGATTACTCTGATTACAAGGTTCTATCCTATACAGAAGTACCTCTACTAGTGATGGAGAACTGTGCTGAAATAGATGAAAAACAAACCCAACCGCATTTTACCTACACATAATGATTATTAAACTGCATTGTTATGGAAAGTGAAATCTTCATTACACTACTACTTCTACTACATATTTTCACATAGCCTATGTGGAGTGATGGGCCAGTATACAACAGGATAATGAATTTCAATTACTGCGTAATGGATATATTAAAGTATACTTTTAAAGTAAAAAAAAACAGTTGGAAAGGCAGACAAATGTTTTTATGTGGTAATAAATTTAAAGTGACATTTTGTAGAAATCTAGTTCTAATATAATGCGTGGTGTACTGTCCTTTCTATTAATATTAAAATTACACTCACTAAAAGTTCATAACTACAGAAAGAGAGCATGGTGGTGTTAAACCTGCCTTGGAATTGGAATGTATCGTATTAAAAAATATATTCAGAATGTACTGGAAAATGCAGTTAATGCAGGCTTAATATTATGTTGCAAATATATTTTTGCCAATCAATGGCTACATTAATAAGTCAAGAATAATTTGTGCATTTTCAGGAATGTTTCACAGATTTTTTCTGAATATGACTAAACATTTTCAAGAACTGACCTGAATCAATGTGCATGTGTACCTATATTAAATTAATCAATCATTAGATTTCCATTGTGTCATTCCACAACTGTGCTCATAGCGCAGTCATATATCAAACGTAAGTGTAGAACTGATGTTAAAGTAGTGCAAAACAACCTTCACCACAGAAAAACACACATCAAAGGGAAAAATAATTCCAGAATGTTAAGTAATTACACTTACATACAAAAGTAATACAATGGTATTTTCCTCTTGCAATTTAACATGCAGATGATTAATTTATATTTAATACTGCACCCAGACTTACCTTGACTAGTTTCGTGGCAATTTCACCCTCTGAGTCTAGGCCCGTTGTCGTTAGCAAATACTTGTCCACTTTGTTGAGGTCTTTTGAATTGAGATGTGAAACGGTTTTCTTCACTCTCACATTCGGGGTTAGTATGGACCCTGGGGACGTCACAAGTTTAAACGTTCGATTAAAACATATTATAAGAGGATCTGACCACAGTCTATTCCACTCTGACACATAGAACGAAAATAAATTAAGATGAAAAATTATTTTCAGTACTTACTTTGTTGGTGATATATTAGGAAACCACAAAATAAACAAGTACAATACAGGTTAATGAAACCTATTAAAGCTACTTCAACATGTTCGGCAGGGAAAGAAATTCCTAATGGTATTCTTTGAGGTTCATACATAATAAACCTTGCCTGCTTGAGTGTCAACCCAATCTATGTGATCTGCCTTGTCTCTTACCTGTGTCAACAGTGCCTGGTGTCTTCTGTTGTATCCACACCTCGTGGGACGACTTGGAGCGTCTGTGGTTTTTGTTGAGGACAGGCTTCTGGAATCATATCAAACGGGGTGGATAAGGTTGGATACACACCTACTCGTACCTGTATGAGCCGATCTGTCAGGAAACTGGTGATAGTAGAACCACCGGCTACATTGTACTATATCCACATGTGTCTTTTTTTTGATGTCCGTGTGACTCACAAACTCTACTCTAATAGGGATACCCCTTCTGCCAAAGAACTGTCCTTATTAGAAGGGTGTCCTTTGGTGAGAGGTAGCATCGCAAGCATTCACAGTACTTGCTGCCAAGCCCAACATCAACATCTACATTTCGACTGACTGTACATTTTCAACAAGGGCTATAAACATAATGGGACTTACTGGTTTGAGGGGAGGTGGGGACTTAGCCCGTGTTGAACCAGGAACAGCCCGGCTCACATTGGGTGTGTTTGCATGAGTCATGGCCCGGGTGTGATGTATGCGAGGGGCTGGCTCTGGTCTGGTGACGGAGGCCGTCATAGCACGGTGGTGACCCGAGCGCAAGCCCTCGCCCATACCGGACAGATCTGGCTCTGACTTGGCTGGGTAGATACGACTACCGGGCACACGTCCAGGGTAGCTACCCGCAGAGGAGACGCTCTCCAGTTCTGAGGAATCCGCATTCAGCAGATGCCTGGCTTGATCCAGTTTCTTCTGTTTGGAGCGTAGCTGAGCAGTAGTCTCCTCCTGTAGCTTACGCTTGGTTTGCTCCTGAAGCAGGGGTAAGGCAAATGATACAGGTATAGTTTTAAGCCATCAGTAGATTATTTTCACTTTGCAATGGTACCCCCTGCGTCTAACCCAGACCCATGTCAGTGTGATTACCAGAATGATAATACCCGTGTATAAAGGATGGCACGTACAAGTTTTCGTTTGAAGTCTTGTTCTGTCATAACGAGCTTGGCATGGTAGTCCTGCTCCATCATTTGTTTCTCTGTCACGGCTTCCTGGATCCGCCAGTCCCGGTCTCCAATCTGGATACAACCAAAACATCCACTGTTACATTTCAAATGCAGGATGCCCAGACGGGGTCCGCTTTCAAGAAAAATCTTCAGTTTAAAGACCCCTGGTGTCAAGCAATGTCTGAGATGAGTGCATTTGCATATGTACACGCTACATACGCAAGGAGATAATATTAGGAGAGGATTCTATGACATCTGAAGTATTCCCAACCTTTTCAAATCACCAGGTGTGACAGACAATGGCTCAATCGGTATGCAGACTATTTTTTAACATTATGCAAAAAAGCCATGGGGTAAAGACTGCCTGCACTGGATAGCTGGTTACAAATTTAATCACACACAATATAACTCCTGTATAATAGCATTTTTCTGTTGAAACACACTCTGTAGTATTGCAAACCAGATCAAACCAGGCAAGTTGTTACCTGCAGCTATAATTACTGTATTATAAAGTAACCCTATTCTGACTTCTGAGTAGAAAGAATACTTGGACAAATTCAACTAACAAACTCATTCAAACGTTTGAGAAGACGTTTGACATTATTTACAGCAGACCATAAATTGCATGACTATGAAAATTAATTATATTGTACATTTGCTGTCGTTAGCTTGAGCAAAACATTTAGAACTATATGGTGGTACAAATTTACCAACTGCTCAATAGGGAGTAAAAGCAATGTAAAGTGCTGACCTTTTTCTCCAGCGTTCGTTTTTCCCTCTCTATCTGGTTGTTATTTCGATTCAGTTGCTCATTGGCCTTCTCCAGGCTTCGGACTCGTCGCTGCAGTCGATCACACTCACTATCGCGGTTGTTGGCGTTACCCTCTACTGACGCAAGCCTGCGGCGCAGCTCAATATTCTCCTGTTCCATAGCAACCAGACGCTCGCGGAACTTGTCCTCTGGAAGCAACAATACCAACATGAGCACAAAAGCAAAACAAATTCAACAACATATTATTTCACTTGCAAAAACATAATATGCATTATGTGTATTAGCCACTGATTTTGGTAACTGTGTTCGTAAATGCAAAAGCTGGCCCTCTATCTTGCAATGTAAGACTGATTCAAATTGTCATGCATGCAGGTGACTTTTAACGGTGTAGTAAAATCTTCTGAGCCCTTACAGGGTCACACAAACCTTGGAACCTCAGTTTTATACCTCAGCTTTAATAATACTATAATTATGGACAATGGTCTCCTGCCAATGTTGTAGTCTTATGCATGTTATGCTCACCTGTATCATGTTTACACATTGGAGGAAATAAACTGCAAGTTTTGAAGCCGTGCGTGACTTTTTAGCAGTGTGGATGTGAGGGTCTAACGCTTGCAGCTACAGGATTTGCTACCCAAGGCCACAAACACACTGGTTGGGATCCAATGAACACAACACTTGGAAATCTAGGCCCAGTTGTCAGGGATCCTTCTGACATTGCAGTAGTGCCTGGCTGGAGAGGAAGGTTCATAATTAGATTGATATATCTCTCTATGTGACTCGGATTCCCTACCTCGTGTTGAGAGATCGCTGAGCAAAGTGGATCGTCTGCGCTCCCGGTCCTGCAGGAACTTGGCCAGTGTAGTCAGCATGCTCTCGTCATAGGGCTCCAGAAGCTGGAGGGAGACAGGAATGATCGACTGAACAAATTGTTTTTGGCTGCTGTGGTTGACACATAGAATTATAGCTTCACAGTCAGACATACAAAGTATCACAAACACAAGGTCACAAATGCAATTAAATTTTGTAAAAAATTTGCATTATGTACATGTATCTACCAAATATGAATTAGGAAAACTATAAAGAAAGATGTGACGTGTAGACTTATCATGAAAAAATCTTCTCGCCATATGTCAAATCCTCTGAGTATCCTCTGAAACCCAAGAGTATCCCCGTAATGAGTTTCAGGGGATAACATGAGTGTGCGTATGCTTGCCTATCTGCGGATATGAATATATGCTTGAGCAGAAACAGCAACCTTAGCTTAGCTGCCTATAGCATATACGAGTGCCTTTAACTGAAAAAAAGTTATCTGTGTATCCCCTATATGATGATAGCTTACCTCCAGTGATGGGAATGGAGGGCCGAGGCTGTATATAAACGGCTCTGGCACGGCTTCAACTGAAACAAAATACATGTATTTCACTATAAGCATGATAAATACGTACTAAAGACACTGACAGTTACATATGTCCAGACACACTAGGAATGTTATATAAGTGCAGAGCCAGTCTTGTAGCTGCAGACATTCAATGCAGATCAAACATAAAATTCGTACCTCCATTGTCTTTTGCTTTCTCTGCCTCTTCCATGAATTTCTGTCTAAGGCGCCTGCGACCTGGGGTCAAGCCAAGGTCAAACTGGACATTCTGAGGTCGCGCGACCTTGACTTCCTGGGTCAGCTCGGCAAACTTCATTACATTCTGCAAGCATGCAATGGTTGTTTGATCAGGTCATTCAAATGCTGTACATTGTGGTAATTTCTGACGACCACCTCTGTCGGGACACCACTGTCATACCAGAGATAACCCATGTAGCTTTTCCGTCTTTAACAAAGAAAAGCAAGATCTGTTACACATGTCTCCCGTACTGTGGTTACAACACTTTCAGACAACTACTGATGCTTAATACTCCCAATTTAAATCAATCTGTGCCACTTTTATTTCGAAGAAAGCTGAAGACGGTAATGAAACTGCTACCAGCAGTAACTAAGGTACAGTATCACTTTAAGACTTTTCCTCCATGGTCCTGGAATGGTGGAGTGAGTGAAAGTTGACTTACTATAGTCTCGTCATACTCGTCCTCCCTGGGGTTGACACACACAATCATCCGAACCTTCCCCTCGCCATCAAAGTAGTTCTTGAACAGGTTGGTGAGCCGGGAGTCCCGATATGGTACAATCTAAATGATCAAACACAGACTAGCGTTAAAATAAGGTTCAGCAGATAGAGATCTTTTTGACATGAGGACCTCTGACAAACAGTCACAGTATTAGCATGGTGAGGGATTTCCATATAAATGAGGGGGGGAGGGGGGGATTTGACCTCCCCCCCTCCTGCCACTGAATTATAATTATGACATCACAATGACAATGAACACCAAAGCAGACTAATAGTGCATTCTAAATTAATATCTATTACTGTAAATTCGTTAATGTTTGCGAGGGATTTATTTGGCGAAATGCACGACTGTGTTTAAATCGCAAAAATAAATACCCGCAAACTTAATTCATGTGTACCAAGATAATTAACAAGACCTGTGCTAATCGCAAATATTAATCCCCACAAACATGGTTTTGTCTCAAAAACGCAAACATTAATCCCTGCGAACATTAATGAATTTACAGTATTTACCCTCTAACAAAGTGTTTGAATTATAAATCCTGGCCACTTCTTTTCATATGGAATACCTCATATGGAATTCATAGCCCCTTGACTTTCATGCCCTAGAATAAAGCTGCACTGTACCTTATTTCCTCCCGTAGACTGGTTTTCCCGCAGTGCCTCAATGCAGCTCCTCAGTACCATCAACGAGTTGTTGATATTTCCTGAATTAAATAATAATCCAATATTCAGGATTTCCTGATTCAGACATAATATGTTCACAATGCAAGCACAGGATAAAATGCAACCAACATAGCTTTTCATGTATTAAACATTTTAAAGCAATTGGTTTGTTTACGGTTTCTTTTTCTCTGCAATGCCAGACCTCGGGATATGCCTCAGCTCCATGGTTTTAACACTGGCCTGGCACTAACTGTGACAGAAGGTAACTGCCCACATCTTGTCAGTCCTTCAAATTTGCGCAGTGTTTGTCATCATTGGCATGCCGTAACAGTCAACTAGAGTGGAGGCAAAGATCTAAGGCGGCAGTAAGGCCCTCCTTAAGGTTAAGCTGGTATTCATTCTGAGATTTGTACTTAAAAATTTCAAATTCCCTTATGTGACATCCACATTAATATTCAACCAACTATGTACAGATCTTGTTGCTCAAAATCTGAGTGACCTTGACCAAAACCTTTCAAGGTCAATTGTGATGGTCATTGGTGCTACTGAATCCCTACATACGGTTTCATATTAAAGTTAGTGATAAGATGTTGGCTAACTCGGCTCCTCATGAAGACATAAGGCTTCATATGGCCTAACTGCGCTCCTTTTCAGGATATAAGGCTTGAAATCAGGCCCTTGACTTTGACCTTTCAAGTAACCCAGGGTCAAAAATGATTGTGTCATAATGCCACTGGACTCCCAATGTATATCCAATGTTTAGTACTGATATATGGCCCAATTGGGCTCCTTTATGAGATATAAGGCTTCAGACACAAAACATGCTGTGGGAAAATCTCCCTGGTTTATTTATGCTACTACTGATGCAACATGTGCAATCCATTCAAAAGCTGCCTAAAATAGTCTTCAAAAGGCACACGCTATCATCTGATCATCACTCACAGAATTCATGTATGGGCAATAAATAATGCCACAAGCAGGATTCTCCACTTTAATCATGTTAATAGCTAGAAAATAATGTATGCCTCAGATACAAGTTTTAACACTGCCCTGAATTGGCTCAACAAACATGACGCTTGGAGCCAGGCCAGAGCTTAAATTTTGCGCAGTGTTAGTCATCACAGGCAACATAATACTTCTTCATACTGACTCAAGAAGTGAAACCTCGGAATTAGGACCGCCCATGGTAAGCTAAAGTGGTCTTAATTCTAAAAGTAGCGTTGGTCTATAAGTTTTGATTGACTGATAAGTGGTCCTCTGGGCTGGAGACTCGAAAATCCTCAAGCCTTCAAATTCCCACTAGTGAGGAAATTACCCCTGATATCTGACGGGCTCAAGTGTGTCGGCATTATTTTGTGAGAGAGACTGATCCAGAGTGTGTGTTGCAGCTCCTGATTGATTAAGCTTTATCATAAGCCAGATTCTTAGCCAATCACATTGCCCAGATTGATTACAAATCAAAACTCATACTCAGAATTCCGTGGAAGGCAGTGTTTAACGGAACTACGAAACAGTGTCCTCGGCTATATGTATAACACAGATAATTAATTTTGTGGACAGCTGTGTTGTTTTGTAAACAACAACAGGAAAGCACATGAAACGGGGACAAGAGCACCATGGTCCTGACCTACCGGCTTCCCTCAGTCTGTTGCCATGGTTACCAGTACGGGCTGTTCTCTCGCTACCAGCCAGATCTACAAGCGACAGCTGGCTCACGCACACCTTGTCTTTGTCCTGGGGAAGAAGAGATTTTGAACAGTAAGGCTGACCACATCATAGACCTACAGGTACCACAAAAACCAGGGGATGCTACAGGTGCCCAAGTTTGATTCTCATTGATTAAGATGAAGGCCAAAGTTTTGAAAGCCATGATGGTGAAAATCCAGCAAGTAAGGCAGAGTGATTACATGGTAAGATGACCTTCAGTTGTCAAAACTCTCACAGACACATACACAACCTGTCACCAAGGACCACCTGTCTGTAGAGACCATATCTTCTATAATGGGCGATGGGGTGGTCTTTCAAGACAGGTCCCTCTGTACTTTTTCAGCAAGACCCGTTACCTGTAACACCTCCTCTCCTCTCAGATCCAACGGTGCCTGCACCAGCCTGATAGTAAGGACACTGTGACTGCGGCTAGATTCCGTGTTCAGTGTCGTCTCAGCCACGCGCCGACGCTTCTGACCTGGGAAAAGGTGGAGGTACATTTTCTAAAAACATTTCTGCATGAATTTGATAACTTCACACCAATATGTACATTCTCACAGCGAGGTGTCAAGCCTGTAATTCTTACGAAGTTGGCTCCAGTCAACAAACAACTAGCCATCCTATAAGCGAAATGACCTCACCCACGGTCATGAGGTCCCATCAACGGGCCTTCAGTCGGACCCAAAAATGGTGCCTACTGACAGAAAGAAAATAAAACGGCATGGCACCGTAGGTGGATGTGCAGTCACTCAGAACTGGTCAGGTGCAACAAAGCGTAGCTTGTTTTGCCGGACGATTGGCAATCAATTGCTAGTTTCAAATTTTGCTCTGCCTGTGTTGGACATGTTACGGTGCTGTTCACAGTTCACTGATTTAACACCAAGTTAAGTGATGAATACAAATAGTATATCATACTTGTTTTCCGAAGAATATGAGTACTCACGGTTTACAGGGCAAAAAGATACGCTACGATCATAGAATATAGATAACTTTAGAAAACCTTGCCAAGTGTTCACCAAGTGGAGAATCACCACCCCACGTGACATGTGTAACTGTCTCTTACCTTTGGCCAGCACTTCGTACGCCTCCTCGGTACTTTTCACCTCCACTTCCACCACCCCACTGACATACATCATGTGGTTGTTGTCTTCCCGCAGCATCTTAGACATAGGAGCCCTGGAAGTAGTAATCCACTGCAATATTGAGCACTGAAACCACATGGCATTACAAACTTAACAGTGCCCCAAACTAAATTAATACTGTCGGAGTAGAATTTCCTCCTTATCGATTTAATATGTAAAGGGTCCAGACTCAGAGTGTTTAGTTAAAGATTACAGTTGTATATTAGAACAGTCACACACGTGTTTGTGACTAGTTCCAGTAAAAAAAACTTCAGTTAGATATGTGACATTCCAACTGACTACAATTATTTATTCACAGTATAAATGGAACCCACACTCACTTCTGGCCCAATATGGGATCGTATGGCAACTCCTCCAACAAGTCATAAATATATTTGTTATATATCTCGACGTAGGACAGAAAAACGCTGTAGTTGTTATCTTCCTCCACGTCCTGTACAACAGAAACGTCACGGTGACGTCGTCCCAGCTCAAACACATCCTCTCTATCCCTGAAAGAACGTTAAGATAATATGTTATGGACTCGGACGAGTCCTTATATTGTTTTAACATAGCGAACATCAGGTCCTAACTTTTGCATGATCGTAGCAGAGAATGCAGCACCAGCTAATAACCGGCGTTAAACC
>JAAUYG010160550.1_pt1 | contig 18725 bp, 13 predicted proteins | sample 7278091 | NCBI WGS metagenome assembly JAAUYG01 (sample SAMN14350201, study PRJNA611818) | marine sediment metagenome | isolation source: surface marine sediment (0.6m) | place: French Polynesia: Moorea | collected 2018-08
AAGGTGGTCTTAAAATAGAGGGATATTTATACTGAAAATATACAAGTGGTGTCACTGATATCCGGTCTTAAAATGCAGGGAATTGTTAAATAGAGGGGTCTTAAATTGCAGAGACCACTGTACAGTATCTATCTATAAAACTATGCATATTTTTCTGAAGTGCTATTTTGCTTATTACTACCCTGGCGTATAATTATAAAACAGCTGAATGTTGTAAATTTACACGCTAAAAAGCCCCATGCATAGGTAGGTGATTCCTTACTCTTTGTTGGCCTGGGGGATGTATCCAAGGTAGATAGAGGACGCGAGGTTCAGTGACTGATGTTTGCCTTGACTCTCGCCTTGGTCCACTTCTATATTGTCCACAAACAGTTGCCCATATCTCCCAAATCGCTTCGCCTTCACTCGGTGCACCTCATTCAAACTCAGCTTGTCCCGTGCCCTTAAAATGGCCGGCCCACTACCCAGGTCATATCTGAATAAAGAGGGTAATTTTTAAGTTAATAAAAAACAGGTTAATTGATTTTAAATTAAATTTAAAATGGAAGCTACTTATATTTATTATGTGTTTTAAATTACTCAAAAATGATTAAATATAAATTATTCATATATTTAAAACAAGTGGCATAGGTGCATTAATTAATTACTTTTGTTCGCATTTCATGCTTGAATCGCTCTGTCTAGAGAAAGACATATGAATGTGCATTGCATGACCATACATCTCATGAATATTCACATAGGTTTACCTGAACTCCACAATGCTGTCATTGAGAGTGATTGATATGAAATCTCCCGTCATGTCGGAACTGCCGCCAATAAAGAACAGTATGCCCTGGCTGCTGAGGGGGTTAAAGGTCATCTCTATGGTAACGTCACGGTTGGCATGGTGAATTCGTTTCAGCTCCATGTAAGAGTTGAGGCCATCGAAGGACGGAGTGAAATAGTTGGGTGCACCTGATAGAAAGACAAAATTGTACAGAATGCCAGTGAGCATCATATAAGTATGGGCTGCATCATACATAATATCAAACAACTCTACTGAACCATATACATTGTAGTACATTGTACAGCAGTCCCTATGCATTTCTAGACCACCCAATCAGCCAGACTTATATTATCTTAAATGGATGTTAATGAAGGGATATTTGGAAAATAAGGAAGGTGTTAATGATGGTCTTAAAATAGAGGGAAATCTTAAATCACAGGGACTACTGCACATAGATGTATTTCATACACTGATTTATTATTGAATGTACTATAGGTAACATTGGCACAATCTGTGAAGGGTTAACACATACTGGCAGATAAATGTTGGGGTACATTCAAACGTTATCTCTGCTTTCAACTCGCAGACTTACTTGACTCAGAATTAACACACACTTGTAATCAACAGCATACTATGTAACCTGCGATTTAAGACACCCTCTATTTAACAATTCCCTGCATTTTAAGACTGGATCAGTGACACCACTCGTATATTTTCAGTATAAACATCCCTCTATTTTAAGACCACCTTCAATTTTAAGACCATATTTTGCTGGCTGAATGGGTGGTCTTAAATTGCAGGGACCACTGCAACCTAATAACATTAATACTTCATTATTATATAAAGTGTTTTAGCCAAATAATAGCTGTAATCATGATCCTCCTGGTTGTCATGTGATGCAAATGAAAGGTACACAACATGTGAATGCAATAACTAGTAAAAACGTTCCTTATGAAATTTTGGTTTATTGCATGTACATGTACCCGCAATAATTTGTGACACTAAATCTTGATTAATCGCAACAAAATCCCTTTTTAAAGACCAGCCTGAAATGACTACATATTTGAAATATTTGAAGATTTTACGTATATATAATTGATACTCATAATTAGTCTGGTATTCCAAATACATGCATTTGGTGTTAAATTAGTAAAATAATGTTTTGTCTACTTCAACATACATTTCACACATGCATTTACAACCATCCTACAAGTACCAGATCTTAGCCTGTATACACTTAATTAACTCCAGTCTTTCAAATTCCAAACTAGATAAGGTGTATACGTATCCTCTTTCAGTACAATATAATAAACTTGAACTTGAAGCTAGAAAGCATTTGTACAATATAACATACAAGTTGTGAATGCTGGTGACACGTACTGGTGCAAAGATTTTTATTCATTCATACATGCTGTAGTAATACTAAGACCACATAGCTCATAAAGGTATTTTTCAAAGTTACTAGCCTGGCCTTACAGTATAAGACAGGCAATCAACCAGACTTAATTAACTTTATACCTATAAAGAAGCTTTATTAAGTTCTTATAGCCTTAATTAACTTCCTTTTACCAAGTTTAAGTAACTCTCTATAACAAGGCTTAATTTCCTACAACTGGACTTAATTAAATTTCCTGTACATAAAAAAGTTGGAAGCAGGATCATAGCTATAGCTGCATAGACCATTTAGGAATGGAAAAAATAAGATCAAAATACTCAAACTTGTTACATGTATTACAATACAAAGTAGTTTTACATAATGTATTGACATAATTTCGCTAATCCTAGATCAGCAAAAATAGTTATTGGTCGGATAAATACAACCAAATACTGTGGACCCTGTCTCACAAGGCCATCTTATTTGCTAGGATTGTTTGTGGCCGTATTAGGAGGTGTCCTTTGGTGAGAGGGAAAACTAAAGTAGCTGATAAAGATTATTGACAAGTTCATTACAAAGGTTTGCATCTGTAGACTCAGTGACTACTAGGTGAGGGACTATGTGCTCTAAAACAGCTTAAAACCTGTAATACAAATTGATTTTGTTAGTTGTTAGTAAATGAAGGAAGAAGTTGCCAGGAGTGTATCAAAGCTCAGGCTGGCTCAGTTATTACAGTTAGAACCTATACATGCATAGGAGAAGTGTGCATGCCATCCTAGTTCGTTGGTACATGTTATAAACAAAGCATTTCATAGGACAAATCTTAAGTCATTTCTTAATATTGAATTTCCAAGTGTTTCACTTAAGTAAAACTGCATAAGTTACCTGTGGTAGTCTTTCAATCTCAGCAAAATTGCAAACAAATAATTCATGACAAATATGCTTGAAAGCCCCGGCATTGCTTAAATTTGCATAAACATTATTTGAATGAATCTCTGTCTGCAGCTCAAGGGTATTTTCGCTGTTTTTTTTTTTATAGGGCTGTCACAAATACCTGATCAAGCATTCAGTTTAATCAAAAAATATGAAACTATTGTAATCTACTGTAACTTTTTATAAGTTTTTTTACAAGAGGTTACCATGAGGCGTGTGAGCAATAATAGGGTATACGATTAATTGAATCGAATACAAAATAGTGCTTGGTGAATAATCGGTTAGGAAGTTTTGCAACTGTGACAGCCCTATCGTTTTTAACTGGTTTCTTCAAGTCACATGTAGATACAAGGCAAAATTCACTCATTTGTGCAAAAACATAGTAATTCATTCTGAAAACAGAGACACTGCCCAAAGAAAAGGTTTGTTGTGACACATGGTACACTGAAAAGGTTTCTTGCAACATGTGGTACACTGAAATGGTTTCTTGCATGTGACACCCCATTAAAAAAAGGTCTGACACACTGTGCAGTGAAAAGGTTTCTTGTGAGTTATGATACTGTGCATGGGATCAGGTGCTGCACTTCAGTGGGAACAACAAGTATGTACACATTCAGGACTATATCAGGACAGGAATATCTTTCAATATTTATACAATATTAATAACACATAATTGAGCCAATTCAGATGTGAGTCCTGCATGTGGCATTTTATTTAACAGAGTTGGTGCAGGTGTGCAAGAGGATGGGATTTATAACTCCATCTTGATCAGCCTTCAAAGTGATTCAATTACTGGTCATTTTTGGCAATCACACATTTGTAACATTTTTTGTGCAACAGTGACATTGTACATTTCAAAGCTTCATATGTGCAGCAAGCTTGTGTGCAGATTCCCATCTTAAACCAGCAGACAATCCTGTATGTAGCATTTCAGTATAAATTTAGAAATTTCATCAAACCGTTACACTGGTATATCCAGAGAAATTATGCAGCCGCAAAGCTGTGAAAATGCTAAAACATGTACATCGTCCAAGCTGTTTGCTCTTTAGATAAAAAGCAAATGATTTCACTACTGGTAACTAAACTTATTTTTGAAAGCATCATTGAAGGTCTGTTGCCTCCAAAGACACCAGAGAGTGACTTACTATTTTGAATATCTTGGCTTATAAATGGTTACATTTTGATTACCTTTCTAGATACACCGATTTTTAGGGTGGCTTTTTCTTGAAGTACATACAGATACACAATGTCTGCTGGGTGTACATGGGTACAACCTGCACAAAGCAATATTAGTACATATATAACAGTAAAGCGTCTTAGGTCTTTACTGACAACCAATCAGTGAGTTAGATTGCTGTAGGTGCATAGACACACGTGGGGGTTAGTATTGTGTAGCCATTGTCACACACACAGTGAATATAGAATTCTGGTGACAGTTGACACATGTATGTCACCTGTCACAGCCTACCACCGAGGATCACTCACCAAAATCAAAATCATTTAACATAGAGTAGAGAAAATCTGGAAGAAACACAACCGACAATGATCAAGTACGTCTAGGCTACTGGTATTATCCCACATATACCACTGGGGATCAATAATTAAACGGAAATTTAATATGAAAAATACCAGAAAATTAATTTCAAATTTTTAAAGTGGTAATAGAAGTTCTAATCCAAAGTAATTCAGATTGGCATGCATTAGATGTTAACCCAGAGTGACATTGAGATCTATTCAATACGAAATTTGTTTTCAGTAAGAAATGAAAATCAATACTGGCAGCTGTAGTATATTGTTATTTGTTGAAGGAGAAGACATTTCTCTGCTCAGCATAATAGCTCCAGTCTTTTGGTATACATGTATAGCTTCGCAGTCTTTCACAGTGTATAGATACAATTGTACAGCAAGGAAAATACTATAATGGGGCTATTTCATTCTGGACAGAAACGTAACAATTACCACACCAGCGCTGTGCAAATTCAGGTCTACATGTGATGGCTATTATATGTAGCGAATAAAGAAATCAAATTTACAACTACCCATAAACCAGAGGATATTGCCACATGGTGCTTGTAATGTCAGTGGTAGCTTTCTCAACAGTACTTGAGTCTTAAGCTTTGACTTCAGCCAATAATCTTTCAACTATAATAAATGTTGTTGCATGAACAGGGCTTAAGTCAAAGTTGGAACTACAGTATTTTATAAGATGATACTTTATTAGTCAAAGCATCCATTTCAGACACAGAGGTATACATGTAAGTCATGGGGCCAATTTCAAAAAATATCTCTCACATCCATAACTAATCTTAAGTTATCTCTCACATCCATAACTTATCTTGGTTATGACGAATGGTTGATATTTTCATTATTACTGTTACATATATATGTATACATCAGTTTTCAGTGTTTTTTTTTTTTTTTTTTTTTGTGGTGGTAATGTGTATGATGGTGTGGGAGAGCCTACACCTAAATATGATTGTTAAAACTCACCTTCGCAGTGTTGCTTGTCTGCGCTTGGGCTGAGGTTATCCGTGCAGGCACACAGTCCGTTACGACAGTAGCTTCCCTCGACAACACACTGCACGTTTTCCAGGCAAATGTCTCCGATATAACCTAAACACCAAAACAGTGTTCATACACAAATAGTTAAATATTTTTCCAGGACAAATATTATGCCTGTATATACACACAAGGAGTAAATACAAGAACTTTAATTGTTCTGTACATATATAACAGTTGCTGTATCTGCAAAATTTCTGAGAAAAAAGCTTGCCCAAGTGAACTAATAACATGAGAGAGTGGGTAATTTTCTGCAGATAGAGAGGTTTCATCAAGCTTTTTTATTTTTCCAGGACTCTCTTTCATTTTCAAGTAATTTCCCAGCCTGGAACTTGTCAATGCAAAAAACAAGTAGATTCCAGGATTTCCAGGATGCGTCAGAGCCCTACTGAAAGAATGGTTCACAGATGACTGATTTTATGAATGCAGACAGATTCTGATATGTTTAGGTAGAATACTGAGAAATATCAGCCTTGCTACAACTGAAAATATTGTTCCAAGAATTGCGGTTTGGTTTACTGCCATGTGTTCACTGTCAAACCATCAGTCGTTTGCCAGGGACAGGATAGAAAGGCTTGTGAACTGTTTGCAAACTAATTATTTCAATATTAAGTGCAGCCCTGTACCCTCTCAGATTTTCGTCCTTCTTTTTCTCCAACCAATACATGCAACTGATTGATTGAATTTAATTTGGCTGTGACTTTTCTATATGATATAGCCGACAGAAACTCGGTTCTATTCAAAAAGAGCACGAGTATTCCTGGAGTCCCAAGTGCGTTTTATGTCCCAGAACATTATAGAAAGTTTATCCTTGATTATATGTATTGACCATGCTACCAGCATTGTGTATACAGGGATAAGATAGCACTTCAAAAGTCACCATAACCCATACCAAATTAAATTATTCCTCAAAATATTAAGTACAAATACTTCAAACAATTAACACTTATTAATAAGATACACCGGGAGACTTAGCAACCATGGACTGGCTGCCCAGTGATGGCGTTTCTTCAAAACATACTGGTATTAGTCCAAAAGTCAATGGTTATATTGGTGATTATACTAAATTAAGATTCTAGATATGACGTCTAGGTTTCTAGTAGATGGCCCTTTCAATTTAAATATAATAACTGACCAATGAAAAAGCGACATCTGTAGCTCAGGTCACGTGACTTACCATATTTGGGTACTCGTGATGTCACCATGGTGTAGTCATTTGGTTCGCTCTCCCGACTGATGTGACGAGGGGTTTTACGTGACAATGACTTAGGAGTTGTAGCAGCTGGAATATATAAAAATTGTACAATGATAAAGTCAAGAATTCAAATTTGCTATTCAGTTATTAGACAAAATAAAAAGTCTGATATTCTCCATATATATAGGTCTTGAATTCTGTTGTTTGTCAAAGGAGCACACAGATGTGTCAGAAGCTATAAGTGGCTCAACCCGAGAATAAAGACCATGTATGTATGAGGACAAAGTGCTCTTAATTGTGAGATGGTCTTAATTCTGAAACACTATAGTACACTTTTGTAGTCCATTATATGGTCCTCATCTTAGTGTATGTTTATTTCTGAGGTAGTCTTTTATTTTTGTGGTGGTGCTATTTCTGGGGTGGTCTTATTTCTTATTTCCCCTGTTATTTCTGGAGTAGTCTTATTCCTGCGGTGGTCTTATTTCTGGGGATGTTTTATTTTTGGAGTGGTGCTATTTCTGGGTGGTATTATTTCTAGGGAGGTCTTATTATGGGGAGGTTTTACTTCTAGGGTGGTCTTTTCTTAAGTTCCCTGGATTATATACATACATTGACATTCTCCCTCTGACACGATCATTATTTCCCTCTGCTGTCGGCAGGCGTACATCCGTAGCTGGCATGTGTTGGCGTAAGTCTGGCCGTCCGAGCCACAGATAGGTATGGCATGTTCATTGGGGTGACAACTGGAGGGACACTCACATTTGGGAACACCATCACGCATGACACACATCGCGCTATAGCGACACTCCATGTCATTGCAGGAGCTGGCATGACGGTCACCTGGCAGGAATTAAAACAGAAGTTGTTACAGTGTGTACACTGCAGCAAATACATTTAAATATTTTAAGCTGCAGAAGCTAAAAATATGAGCTGGAAATATGAGATTTTAAGCTGCATAAACTGCTATTTTTAGAGATTATTCTACAGATTTTCCCATAACATTTTTTTATTCAATAAGCGGGCAACAAAGCTTGTCCAAGCAATTAATGATGCATTTAATTTGAAATTTTGCACAATAATTTTAACTTGTCTATCAATCCATTTGCACTTACATGTACACTGGATGGCTCTGTTTTATTATGTTCTTACTGGTATTTCATAATCATAATTGTTAGCCCAGGAATTTCAAAAAAAAAACTGTGGTCTTGTGCACTAAAATTTATAGCAGATGAAATTCGAAACCAAAGGTAACTACGAGTAATTTCATGGTGTGCCAGAAACATATGTACATTAGCTATGAAGAAAATAGAACAGAAAATTTTGAAAAAAATATGTAATTATAGTAAAACTATTTGAATCCTACAGAAAACATTTCCTGTGTTTGTGATGGAAATGTTTCTATGTGCACAAAGATGAATAAGCAAAGACACACATAGCAAATTTAGCAATCAATGTATGAAGAAGACTGATAGCAAATGTATCTAAAATAACTTGTGAACCAAGTGAAAACTTTTCTGAACCATTGAAGGGGCTCGGTGAAATCTGTACATATTGCGTAATGCGCAACAGAAAAGTTTTTGTGTTTGATAACAATTGTGCAGTGTGATTGATTGAAGTGACGGGTAATAGTAGCAATTTCATTACCATCTTGCTCAGTTGTTGTTCTTTGTGTAAACTTCTCAAATTTTATCCCTAAAACATTGGAAGACATTAATAAGTCCACCAGATCAAACGCTGGCTATTTTGTAATATAATAAATAATTTTGAGAATGACCCCTATAATTTAATGTGGCAAACTGACAGGTCCTTTGATCCCTTCCCTTACAAAATGTTAAATTTCAACATTAAATATAGGACTTATTAGATACTTTTTTGCAACTAAAGTTAGCTGAATTAATTTGAACAAAAGTGCTAAAATGTATATAAACTTTACCCAAATATACATTTTTGCCCAATGTTTCTCTTTTATTCACTCCATACATACAGCAAATTCGGACAAATATTCATACAATCCTCATTTTTTTGTTTCATTATTTAACATCCAGTTTGTTTTTCTATCTACAATCTTCAAGTGGATCGAGACCACCTTCTTTGACATAATTTTCATGGCCAAATTTTTCTATTTTAAATTATCTAAATAGAATACCTAAATACGAATACATGTTTAACTGCAACCACTATGTAATGCTATATTTCTTATATTTCTTTGACGTACCATTACAACCGTTCGCCCCGACCGGGGTACCATCGATACATTCGTCACACTTGCTCCCCTTGGCATGAGGTTTACATATACATACACCGGTCATCTGTTCACAGTCGTCACGGGTGGCTCCGTACGGGTTACAGTTGCATCCTGGGAACAGGAAATCAGTTACAGGTTCACTTCTAAGACTGGAGAAGGTCAAACATTATTAGTTTGAGGTTAATGCTGTATCAGTTTGCAGACAGCACACTAACCTAACATCGTAACGGGACTGTCAGTGCTTTTTTCTAATTACCATATACTTGTATTTTTTGAACCTATTAAATGCTGTTCCAAAATATTAAGCTTTTGAGTTACACTTAAAGTAATAATATCCAAAAACTGAAATTTTTCTAGTACTACCGTACTGCAGAAAAATAAAACCCAAAGTTCATAAGGCTATAATACATTTCGATGTTGAATGAAACTGGGATATCTGTAGGTTGGATAAAGTAAGCAGTTTAACCATTAAATGATTTAAAATATTATATTTTCTTATGACATTTTAACTACACCTGCTTATTCCATCTGTATTAGTAACATGTGATTACAAATAACAGTTCCAAATCAAAATATCTCTTTCTTTTGGATCAAATTATGAACTGCTAACTCTATTTGTATTTCAAAATGTACCATTTTTTTGGCCAGTGTTCACAATAAGTAAATATGAAGACTGTCCCTGTGATCTCCAACCATGGTAGAACCATGGTTGGAGATCATTGACCATGCTTAGACACATAAGGTACCATGGTTCAGGTTGGGTAACCATGGTAGACCATGGTCAGAAGTATAAGCACTTTCAGGACCATGGATGACCATGGTTTCGGGCTGGATCACTCACGTAAACACCCGCTGTTCCCCTCGGCGATAAGTGGCATTCCCCAATATCCCGACTGGCAGCGGTCGCACTGCTGACCTCCGACCCCCGGCTTACAGTAACACTGGCGATTGGTCGGGTCACAGTTCAGGGAGTACGAGCCCAACACGTTGCATGCGCACACACCTGGCAAAGAACAAAAAAAAGATTTTTGTTCAAAAATCTACGAAAATATCCATTCAGTTTTTGAAGCAGTCTGGTAAAATATACAGTGGTCGCTACTTCCATAAATGACATTTTTTGTTCCTTTCTGTGCTAAGCCCACCTCTCTAATGTGACAACAGAAAGAAAGACAATACCAGAGGGGACCACTGTTGTACATCTGCTCAAACCCTAAGCAAGACACATTATTTCTTTAACAGAATATGTTTGTAAACAACTGATTATACACACTAACAAGATAAGCTTCAAGCTCTAAGTAGTATCTACTCTAAGGAAGGCTTTAATTTAAGTTATACTAGTGCTGGGGAAGGTAATGGAATAAGTTTCCATCTACTGCATAGTGGATAACATTTAAAATTTCCAGTAAATATGCTTACTATGCTAATTGCTAAACACCCTATCAGGAAAGGCGTGAAGACAGCCAGCCAGTGCTCTACAGTCTTGATGTTCTATTACAGATAAACACCAAGAACACATTCTATCCCATTACAAGATTCCAGCTACAAGACTAAATCTAACACACATGACCTACTGGTAGCCAGAATACCAATAACATTGCTACAGTGTTCCAATTGCTACGACTGTGCTACACAGTAATTTCCAGTCAATTGTGAAATGAATGTTTTTCGTCGAGTGAAGCAAAGCTCAGTATTATTTCATACAAATTTTCTTGTTTTTTTTAACTTATGTATTTTATAGTCATGGTTTATAATGGTGCAGAGTGTGTATGCTTGTGTGTGTATTTATGACAGTAAATTGCTTTTGAATTCTATAACAATAATTATAAACATTTATGCCATTTCCAGAGGAAGGGATAAATGTTATTGGTGACAATATATCCTCTCTGACTTGCAGCTCGGGGCACAACAAACAAACAAACAAACAGACAGAAAAGTGAGAAATAATGACACACAGAATATCGAAAATTTGTCATGTGCTTTTTAAATATTCACAAGCATTATCTATCTAAAGTGCTTTTTTGTCGATCAACACTCTGTCTTCTGAAGAGCACGTTATCAACTATGGTGACCAGTTTGTGCCACATTGTTATTTGAATAACTTTTATTCAAAAAAGAGTGCTTGACAGCACAAAACATGTTGAAAATATCACAGGAGCAAGAATTTAGTGAGGGTGAAATTTTTGTTCACAGGTGTTTGAAAAACTTCTTTAGAAAGACTTTTCTAATGTACAAAGAATTTATATGAAGAGCAACTGTAGGATGCTTGAAAATAAAATCAAAACAACAGTTTTGATAGTCTCATGACCCACAGAAGAGAGAATACTGACGGACTGTACCGGTACTTTATATTGAAATCAGAACAATACTGTACGCAAATCTGCAATGTCTTTTTGTAAGCAGAAATGCTTTCATAGTGCTAAATTAAGCCATATTTTCTCCAAATTTTGTAAACTTACACCATACAACAATACAAATACACATAAAAACTTTCATCACAAATATGACACCATACAATAATGCACAGACTTGCAAAAACATGACTCTTCAATGCAGACCATCCATGCTAGAGTATAGAAATGCTATGTCACTAACAGTTACTGTGTGGAACTGCTTCATTCATAAGCTGCAAGTGCATGAAGTGCATGGTGCCGCTAAAAATTCTACAGATATATTATTAAGTGCCATGTGATTGAAATACCAAATGCAAACCATGGACAAGACAGCGAAGCAGTTTCGTTACTCAGTGCATGTAAGAAATACATAGTGGTGTTGACCATCTTACTTGGGCAGCCTGCATTGTTTGGTCCAGGTGCTGCAGTTTTCCCATCAGGGCAGCAGCCGTAGTGGCTCTCGTGGCAGTTTCTGATTGGCTGTTTAGCTGGAAAGGAATTGTCCGCTTTTTTGTGATGCTCTCAGGCAACAGTGTTATAGCATTTATATCAGTGCAAACATTACGATATAAATGTTATGGTAACGGTAGTCAGCTGTGCTATAAAGTGGACACAAATAGTTTCTTAGCAGCAAAAGATTTGCGTATACTGGTATCTCATTTTTTTTATTTTAGCATATTTATTGGCGGCCTCTTAAGAGACGTTTTTGCATTTAAGTATAAGCACGGAATAAATTGCAGTAGCACTTGATGACCAGCATTATATAAATACAAAAATAGATGAGCCTGTGATAAGAAAAGCAACGCAAAATCTAGCTGGTCCGAATGACATCCAATGAATGCTCCATTATGACATATCTTCTATGCTTTTAGATTTTATGGCCCAATAAAGACTGTACCCAGGTCAAAATCCCCCCATTTCTTAAGCATTCCTTATAAAATCCGCTGTAGCAGTTAAGAAGATGGCCTTATTACAGATAGCGGTACTTTGTGTGGTCTGTAACCTGAATACAGGGGGCCCTCTATTTTACAATCCTTTATTTTAAGATTTTAAGACCACCCTTGATGATGAGACAAATTTTTGGTTCAAACATGCCACTCTGTGTATTAAAACAACTTTATTTTTTAGACCACCTGCAATATAAAACCACATTTTGTTGGTCCAATGGATCGTCTTAAAATAAAGGCCCTACTGTATGGCTGAGTGTCACCACGTACATACCCTGCTTGCAGCATCGTGATTGGCTCCCGTCACTGCTGTCGAGTTTATGGCAGTAACTTCCGGCTGGACAGGTGTCCTCTCCCACACTACAGTCATACAGTCTCCCCGACACAGGGTTGACCAGTGGCTCTTCACCATCACATAATTCCTCTCCCACACCAAAATCTGGAGGGGCAACAAGTTTTATACCGGTATTAAAACTGATACAGATTTTACATTTATGGCACCAGCTTGTTAGACAATTGCTCTATCTGGATGACTGACACTTTCAAGTTAAAATATTTTCGATGTATATGTTTTTTATTATATTTACATGTTGAAAGTGTGAATAAACTTTCTATCTACATTGACACATAAATACTGTAACCCTAATGCCTATATTAGGAGAAGGGGAAAATTATATGATCAATGTAAATTATGCAAAATAGCACATACAGAAAAGCAATTTACAGGGCAGAATGGTACCTTAAAGATGCAAAAGTATGGGATGTGACATTGCTATCACTGCTGCAAAATGGTTGTCACTTCATACAGTTTCTATCCAAGTCAACACTGGCTTTTCAGAGAAAAAAAAACATTTTTTTTTATTCTACAAAAGCTACAGTCTTGCATCATTTCGTGAAAAACAAAACAGTGCTTTGCTTTAGGATTTGCATGAAGCTCTAATGGGCATGAGAGCAAATAAAAAAAATTAAATCTCATAGCGGTAACAAAGTTGGACCAATTACAAGTGTCTTGTCACACACCTTCCCCATCGCAGTTGTCACTGGGCTGGATGTTAATCTCCGTCTGCAGCCGACAGGCTTCCTCTCTCAACTGACACTCGTTACCGTACGTCTTCCCGTCTGAGCCGCAGACCGGGGACCTGATGGGGGAATGAAGGATAACTCGTTACGTACATTTATGACTAAGCCATGTTAACTGTAACAGAACAATGCATACTCCCTAATACAATGGTTAGTTGCTGCATTTTAAGATGCCTCTGTCTAAAAATTCCCTGCATTATCTTTGTATAAGACTCGGGTCATCAGTGTCACCACACATCCAATTTAGAACCATATTTTTGTCCGAATGGGTGGTCTTAAAATACTTGTGGATGCACTTTCCTCTTTATATACATTCAACAGGTCTTCGACACAAAGGTACATAACACTAGAGCAAATTCATACCAAATGCCCCTGACCCACCCACCCCCAAATGAGAAGTTCATCAAGAAATTTTGTAAAATTTAGTCACACACATGCAAATTGACGAGATACAGGATAGCGAATATGTCCTAATAGAAGCGCATACCCTAATAGATGCGCACCACCCTTCAGCAAAAAACAAATCACAATAAATTCATCCCCAAATGCCTGATAAAACATGAAAAGATCGTCCAAAAACACTGAATTCGAGCGGTATTGCTGTCTGTTTGGCTGCCGCACATGCGCAAATCGCCACTTTCTTGTAAACAAAGGTCCACGCGGTTCGTGTTTACCGTATATGTGCGTATTGTAGGTACCGGACGACAGGCTTTATTGTTAAATTTAATAGACGCGCACCCAAGCCCTTGCACTCACGCTTCTATTAGGACATATACGGTATGTTATAAGCATTGGGTTCTATGTACCGGCTGGCCAACTCTACAGCATTACTGGAATTTATGGACAGGATATATACACTCGCACTTATGCATTCATTCCTGTATTCATTCCTGTGTGCATGTCCATTGCAGTTAGCATGATATTACAACTGCCAGAAATTCTTATAGATGGCATTCAAGATTTGATAAATCATATCTCATCTATCTCATAACAACTGAAGATAAGATATGGCCTGCAATTCAACTTTATGGAGGTTCTTCCATTGTCTTTTCAGCCTGCCAAAACTTAAAAAAGATCCATCAAATTGAAGATTTTCTGTCAGATCAACCAGAAAAAGCAGGTCATTTCTGGAGATGAAATATAGCATTTTTACAACTGGAAAATCAGGAATACAATTTAGTTTTTGTAGTTTCTCCCAACGTTTTTCGAGTTTAGTGCACCAACCACATTATCAATTTTGACAGTGAAGATGTAGTGCTTTATTTTTTTTCCAATGTCAGATCTGCAATATATCATGTTATCCAGAATGTTAGCAAAGATGAAAGGTTACAGAAATCTATAATTTATACTAAATTACAGTATATTCACTCAAACCAGCTCTAAAGATCACCTGTATATGAAGAACACCTGCTTATAAAGACCACATTGTACAGGTCCCCAGGTGTATACTTTAAAAAGCTCTTGAACCTGCATATAAAGACCACCTGTGTGTAAGGACCACATTTTGTTGGTCCCTAGGGTGGTCTTTATATCAGTTTCACTGTATACTGTCTATACAAGAACGTTTTAAACATACTGAAGAAGCAAGTCATGTATTAGTACCAACCACTGTTATTACTGGGTACATTTTTACAAAATACAACACTCCCCTGTTCACTCACTCAGTGTAAGATTGGGCTTTAATACTGATTGGTATAAAAATACTGCACTAATATCACTACCAATCTTGGTGGGATTGAATATGGTTTATTTTTATGACACTGCAAATGCTCTGATTTGTTGCCTGACTTTTGGACTTGTGACTTACAATTTTGGTATGCAATTGGACCTAAACTAAAAGTACATATGTCTGCATGCCATACACCCTAAACAATATCGTATTTCAATATTGTATTTCCATATTGTATATTAATATCATATTTCAATACTGCATTTCAATCTTCTTACCGTAAAGCTGCACAGTTGAAGTTGCACACACAAGTCACAGGACCTTCTGCATCAAATTCACACGTCCCACCAAACTGGCAGTTCAGTTCGTTGCATTCGTCATTGAAATCACCCGCTAGTAGAACAGAAGCCATTAGCAAATGCGGAAGCACAAAAGACAAATTGGCAAACTAAGGTCCCATACACAGACTGAAACTGCATTACTATTGTGTTACACATTCAAGTACCTTTGGTATGGAAATATTATAGTGTCTTTGGATCATGTGGATATTTAAAATTCTTACATGTGTAATAAAGTGTAGCTGTGTTTTATGATTTAATATATAGTTACTGTGAGTGTATGCACTGGTCTAATGCTTTTGTCAGAATTTTTTATCTTCTCGGTTTGCACGCGTAAAATATTTGTTGCGTAGCCAAGTTACAAAGCTTTTTTCTTGATCTTTCTTTGTGAGTTGTATCTATTGCTTTAAAAGTAAATCTGTGATAGATTTTCAACCACAAATGCTCTAAGCTAGAATTCACAACTGATAACCTCCAAATACCTGTATAGCATATTTATCCATTGATAAAAGATCCCTGAGCTTTGCTTCCAAAAGTACATTGCCGATGGGCATTAATTGCTTTATACTATCACCTTAGTATCATACTAGAATTCTATTACATAACGTAGTCCAGATTTATCTCTTCTATAAGCCTAGATTCCAGACATAAAGATGCAACTAAATATGTGAGAAATTGTACTTTTATATAAGCTAGAGATTAATAGCAAAACTATTGGACATGGTTATGGAAATTACTATTGAAACAACTAAATTCAGAACAGGACTTTTGTTTCTAGCAAACCAAAGGAAATTAAGCCACATAAAGCCGAAGAAAGCTATGTGTTTGATTTCAAAGTATTCAGTAGACACACTTAGTCTAGTAATGATTACTATGTATGACTCATCAATGGTGTCAGGAGAATTTATATTGGAAGTACTACCATCAAGGATATAGTTATATGTACTTAGTCGTCAAAATCTTTTACTGATGTTTCAAACTTTCACCTAATTTCACTCAGGTGATAATTTCCATATAAATAAATGACTTCAGTATCCATGATACCACATGTCATATACATTCTTCAAAAGGCACACAAGCTCAAAATAAGCATGCGTGTCCCAATAGGCCTTTTCAGCCCTTGATTATTTAACCGATGATGGGGTTTTACTGCAAAAGAACATCCAAAATGGAAACACTGTTTCTCTTAAGTAAACCTTTTAATATTTCTAAAGGGCATTGTGGACTTCAATACAGAATAATACTAATCAAGGCATCCTGCAAAGAATTTAAGAACGCTAAGGTGCTAAGGTAACCTCCGGAACAAATTCTCCTGACATATATATCTAATGCAAGCTATGATCACAGCTAAACCAGGTAAACATGCAAAGGATAAATATGTTTTCATGATTTTTCATTATGTGACATGCAATTATTTCTGCATTAATTATTCAACAATTAATACACAATAGATATTCCACTTTAAAAATTGCACACAGAAAACCGTCACTCATCAGGTAAGACTGAGCAGGAGTCATTACCCGCCCATCTTTTTTTTAATTCTTTATTTTCTTACAACAAATTAAAAGGTCCGATATCATAATTCAATACTTCACTTGCAACAGTTGGTGTAATTATTTGCAGACAAATAGTAATCAAAATGTATGGTTTATATGTGGATTTACATACTAGTAATTTTTATTATTAAACATGAAAGTACATCTGATTGGCTAGCCGATGAACATAACGATAAATATGAAGAAGAGTTTATTATTTCACCAGCCTACCAATTTTATTACTGTATCATTACACCATATCATTATTCTACAGTGCTCAGTTGAATCATTACACATTACCGGTATTATGAAACACAATGATTTATACAAAACTATAAAACATTAATTTATTATGGTCAGCTTTTTTACACATTAATTTGCACACATAGCAAACCACTTGGCCTATCGTTATCATAAGAGTCCATCTATTTTAAGGCCACTCATGGGACTATGAAAGTATTAAGTGAAGTTTCAATAGTGCACAAAATCCTCATTATGGGACCATAATAATTATTCTTATAATCAAGGTGATCTTGAAATAAAGTGTTGTAAGATAGAGGTAATACCTGTAGTTTTTACTAACATACCTCCAGATCCAGAGAATCCAGGTTCACACTCTCCCATAGCGATGACCTCAATCTCGACACGGAGAGCACACGCCTGGACGCGGAGGTTACACTCATTGTTGTAGGTTTCCCCGTCACTGCCGCAGACAAGATTATACTCCATAGGACAGGTTTGGGGACACACGCAGTCTCCGTCCTCACACTCCGCACCATAGGGACACCGCACCCCCGCACACTTGTCTGAAATGCAGCCAAATCTGCTCTAACGACCACCTGTATATATAGAAACCACTACTGCAGACTGGACACTAACTACTACTACTACTACTACTACTACTGCTACTACTACTTACTACTATTACTGCTACTACTACTACTATTACTACTACTACTACTAGTCTACTACCATGTGACTGCTACTACTACTACTGCTACTACTACTACTATTACTGCTACTACTACTATTACTACTACTACTACCATGTGACTACTACTACTACTACTGCTACTACTACTACTACTACTCCTGTTTATAAAGACAATTTTTACTACAAGTCCCAGAAGTATACTTTCCATGTTATTAAACCTGTATGTAAAGACCACCTTTGCATAAGGACCATATATTTTGTTGGTCCCTAAGTTGGCCTTTATAGACGCTTCACTTTATAACGATTCGATATGTGAATTGGTCTGCAAAATCAAAAATTTAAAAAGGTATATAATTAAATTTTTATAACTGCAGATATACAAGTTTGATATCAGTAATGTTTTACTCTCTTCTTTTCCAAAGTTTGTTTATTCTGTCCAGCACCACATACATACCACATGGGCCCATGGATGCAATGCCGATATTCTGCTGTTTTTCGCAGGACGTGACCTTGAGGGTACACTCGTTGGTGTAGGTGACTCCATCTGTACCACATACTGGCTTCTCAACCTAGACCCACCAATGGGGGGGGGGGGGGGGGGGGGTGGTGGTGGAAAAATATAGGAAAAATGATTATTAAATTGGGCTGGGGGGGGGGGGGGGGGGGGGGGTGGGGTGCGGGTGGGGGGTGGTGGGGGGGTTGTGATGAGTAATTAGTGTGAGAGGGTGAGTTTTGTGTCATTTTTTATTTTAGATGAGG
>JAAUYG010034041.1_pt1 | contig 18717 bp, 15 predicted proteins | sample 7278091 | NCBI WGS metagenome assembly JAAUYG01 (sample SAMN14350201, study PRJNA611818) | marine sediment metagenome | isolation source: surface marine sediment (0.6m) | place: French Polynesia: Moorea | collected 2018-08
CCTCCATGAGCGGTAAGAAGTTCGTCCTCGGACTGGGGCTGATGCTGCTGACCTGCGCCCTAGGCGGCGGTTACTATTTCCTTCTCGGCAAGGACGACCGTCCGCGCGTGTTGTTTATCGACTCCTACCACGAGGGCTATGCCTGGAGCGACGGCATTACGGCCGGCATCAAGCAGACCTTCGCCAAGAGCGATGTTGAGCTGAGGGTCCATCGCATGGACACCAAGCGCAACAAGAGCGAGGACTTCAAGAAGCAGGCCGCGCTCGAAGCCAAGGCGGTGATCGAGCAGTTCAAGCCCGACGTCGTGATCGCGGCCGACGACAACGCCCAGAAGTATCTGGTCGTGCCCTATTATAAAGGCGGCGACCTGCCGGTCGTCTTCGCCGGCGTCAACTGGGATGCCAGCCCCTACGGCTACCCAGCCAGCAACGTCACCGGCATGGTCGAGGTCTCGCGGCCGGTCGAGCTTCTGGACATCCTGCGCACGCTTTCGGGGGGCCTCACCATCGCGGGGCTTAACGGCGATGCCGCCACCTCGCGCAAGGAGCACAAGCACTACGCCGAGAAGCTTGGCCTCGACTTCGAGGAGGTCGTCTACGCCGCGACCTTTGCCGAGTGGAAGCGCGAGTTCCTGCGCCTGCAGGACGAGGTCGACATCCTCTTCATGCACAACCATGCCGGCATCAATGACTGGAACGAGGAGGAAGCCTCCCGCTTCGTCCGAGAGAACGCCAGGATCCCATCCGGCTCGGTCTCGCCCTGGATGGCGCCCTACGTGCTGGTGGCCTATACCAAGAACGCTCAGGAGCAGGGCGAGTGGGCGGCCCAGGCGGCGCTGCAGATCCTGAACGGCGCCGCGCCGTCCTCGATTCCGATGACCACGAACAAGCGGGGCAACATGATCATCAACTCGCAGCTCGCCCAGCGGCTGCAGTTGGAGATCCCCGCCAGCTTGCTCAATTCGGCGGACGACATTCTCTAGGGCATTATCCGATCGGGTGGCGTCGCTTCGCGATCTACCCGATCGGCTGTAATGTCCTCGCTTCAAGGTCTTGGCGCACCACTCCCGGCCAGATGCGTCCGCGTCTGATCGGGAGGTGCGCCAGCCACGCCGGCAAGCGATCACCAGCGCAGACCCCGTCCCTGGACCTTTCCGGGGCGGGGTTTCGCCGTTCGGGCGGCCTGTCCATGGTTCCGATGTCTCCGGTCGGCTTCTTCCCTCGGGCAGGGCGCTCTACCTCTCCGCGATTAACGGTGGCGCAAGAAATGCCGATTAAAATCGCGCCTAATCCTCGGGTCGGCCTCCGCGTCCAGCGGCGTGGCGGCGGCGACCTTGCCAAACGGTCTTGCCCAAACGGTTGTGCAATGAGTGCGATGAAACATCACGTCCGAGCGGTTGCTGCGAGCGTCTTCCTCGTGGTCGCGGCGCAGAGCGCCCAGGCGGCCGACCTGACGTGGGTCGGCTGCGACAGCTGGGCGCCTGGCCTTGCGGAGGGCCTGGCCGCGGCCTATAGCACCCAGAGCGGCCTGTCGGTCAGCCTGCAGGGCGGCAACTCGACGCAGGGCATACGCGATGTCGCCGATGGCACGGCGCAGGTGGGCTGCAGCGCGCGGCACAAGATCTCCGATCCGGCCGAGCGGGCTGCCAAGCTGGTGACCGTCGGCTGGGACTCCCTCGTGGTCATCGCCCACCCGTCGAATCCGGTCAGCCGGATCTCGAAGAGCGACCTTCAGGCCGTGCTCGAAGGCAAGATCACCCGCTGGAACGCGCTGGGCGGCCCGGATCTTCCGATCGAGGTCGTGGTCCGCGCCGATGAGGAGTCCGGGGTCGGCCTGCTCCTGCGCTCGATTCTCTTCGCCGACGCCGAGCACGTCTTCGCGGACGGCGTCGTCACGAAGCCGAGCTCCGAGGCGGTCGAGGCCGAGGTCGAACGGAACCCCGGGGCCTTGGCGGTGACCCTCGGCGGACGCGTGGCGAGCCGCCAGGTCAAGGCCTTGGGTCTGGGCAACGCGGTCTCCAGCTATGACTCGATCGTCTCGGGTGACTATCCGCTGGTCATCCCGATTTACGTCGTCGTGGCGAAGCGGGCCAGCGACAGCGTCATGGCCTTGGTCAAACTGGTCAAGGGCAACGCCGGGCAGCAGCTGATCAAGTCCAGGGGCCTGGTCACCATGAAGGACGGCAAGGATCTCTTCGCGCGCTACCAGAAGAGCATCGCAGAGGCCCGCAGGAACGCCAGCGAGTGACCGCTCGCCGGCGGCCGGCCGGTGACCCCCTGCAAATGACACCCTGCAAGTGATCCCCGGCGTCTGAGCCCGAAAGGGGGCAGAGCCCGCCCCTTATCCCTTCATCTCTCTCCCAGCGTCTGCTGCTGCGGCCCGCAAGGGCGGGCACGGCTGCAAGATCCCATGCGGGCGCCGTTGTGGTCTCGGACCGGCGCCCCTCGCCCGGCCGCGCCACGCGTTCCTGTGAATATGATCTCAAGGTGCCGGCGGGTCTTTGTGCTGGGCGGTCGTCACAGAAATCATACAAGCTGAAGCAAATTGTAGAAACAAACTACCTCAAGTTAGTCGAATATTGCGAATGTATTTCTCATATCCGATGATCGCCAAGACTTGCGGCGCCTTAGGGGGGCGGGGGCCGAAGCCCCCGTCATGACACCCGGTCCTACGGCGCCGCAGGGTTTTCGCGTCATTGAGAGGACCTCGCCAATGCGGAAGCTCGTTAGGCTATCACTCCTTTGCCTGAGTACCCTTGTCCTTGGCAGCTGCGGCACCCGCCTTCAGACCGCGGAGCAGACCCAGCCCGAGGGCAGCGACTTCCAGGCCGGCCTTTATGACGGCTACATCGAGCTCGCCCGCACGGAGTTCGCGGAGGGCGACTATCGCGATTCCGATTCCTTCGCCGAGCGGGCGATCACGTCGGCCAGGGGCGAACTCGTCCTGCCCGAAGCGCTCGAGGTACGGCGGCTGCCGCCGCAGGAAGCCGGCCGTCTGGCCGAGGCCCGCGCGCGCCTGATCACGGCGCTCGACGGCGGTGCCCGCGCGCGCGATCCCGAGGCGGCGGCGCGGGGCCAGACCCTGTTCGACTGCTGGATGCAGGAACAGGAGGAATCCGTGGAGTCCCCGGACATCGCCGCCTGCCGCGACGGCTTCTACCAGGTCCTCGCCGCCCTGGAAGGCGCCCCCGCGACCGCCGAGGGGCCGTCCGACGCGCCGGTGGATCGGATCCCGGCGGAGACCGCCCCCGAAGAGACGGCCCCGACGGTGGCGGTGAAGGTGTTGGACGAGCCCGCCGCCCCGGCGGCTGCGGCGCCCGGCAGCCCCGGGACCTTCATCGTCTTCTTCGACGTCGACACCGACAAGCTGACCGACGAGGCCGAGGAGATCCTGTCCGAGGTGGTGCGGGCGGCCAAGGAAGCGAGCACCGCGAAGATCCTCGCGGCCGGCCATGCCGACCTGGCGGGTCCGGCCGACTACAACGAGAGCCTCGCCAGGCGGCGGGCTGAGGCGGTCGTGCAATACCTTGTGCAAAGCGGCGTCGACAAGCTGCGGCTGGAAAGCGAGAGCTTCGGCGAACGCAAACCGCTGATACCCACCGCCGAAGACGAGTTTCAGCTGCAGAACCGGCGAGTCGAGATCCAGTTTCTGACCGATCCCGACGCCAATACCAAGGGAAGGAGATACTGACCTGTTTCACGGCGCTGTGTCGCCTTCCGGGCAGGCGCGGTCTGCGCTGTGAAACAGGTCGATATCTCCTTCCCTCGGCATAAGTCGCGCAGGTCCCGCTCGGACGCCTCCGCAGCTGGTCGGGATCCCCTCACCCGCGCGCGACCTTCAGACGATCGCTGCCCCGTCCGGCACCCGGCAGGGGATGCGCCCGCTCCCAGCCTTCGATGTAGTCGCGGGTCAGCGGGACGCTGTGGATCGACTTGGCAATCTGGATCTGTGCGACCATGTGGCCCTGATGGCGGAAGGCGACCTCGCTGCCGGCCAGGTAGAACTCCCACATCCGGCAGAAGCGTTCGTCATAGAGGCTGGCCGCCCGGTCCCGGTTCTTCAGAAAGCGCTGCCGCCAGCGGCGCAGCGTTTCGGCATAGTGCAGGCGCAGAACCTCCAGGTCGGTGACCCAGAGCCCGGCGGCTTCGATCGCGGGCAGGATCTCGGACAAGGCCGGGGTATAGCCGCCCGGGAAGATGTAGCGCTCCAACCAGGGGTTGGTCGGGCAGGGCGGATCGCGTTGGGCGATGCTGTGGACCAGGGCGACGCCGTCGTCGCTCAGCAGCTCGGCGAGCTTGCGGAAGAACACCCGATAGTTGGGCAGGCCGACGTGCTCGAACATGCCGACCGAAACGATCCGGTCGAAGCGGCCGCTCTGCTGCCGGTAGTCGCGAAGCGCGAAGCGGACCTGTCTTTCCAGGCCCTGGCTCTCCGCCCGGGCCTGCGCGTGGGCCAGCTGCTCCGCCGACAGAGTGATGCCGGTCACGTGTGCCTGCCCGACTTCCGCCAGGTAGAGCGCGAGCCCGCCCCAGCCCGAGCCGATGTCCAGGATCTCCTGCCCTGGCTCGAGCAGCAGCTTGGCGGCGATATGCCGCTTCTTGGCCAGCTGCGCCCGCTCCAGGTCCGCCTCCGGCTCGGGAAAGTAGGCGCAGGAGTACTGCCGGTCCCGGTCCAGGAAGAGGTCGTAGAGGGCGCCGGAGAGGTCGTAGTGGTGGGCGACGTTGTGCCGGGCCCGGGCCGGTCGGTTGGACTGCAGGAAGCGCCGCTGCGCCATTCGAAACCGTTCCTGCCAGCGGTCGAGCCAGCCAGCGGTTCGGTTGCCAAGGTTGCGGGTCAGGATCTCGAGCAGGTCGTAGATGCGGCCGCCCTCGACGGTCAGGGTTCCATCCATGAAGGCCTCGCCCAGGCGGAGCCGTGGATTGAGAAACAGGCGGCGGTGCAAAGCCCGATCGTGGAGGCGCACCGTGACTTGCGGTCCGGTGCCTGGATCGCCGAAGCGATGCACCTTGCCCCGGGCGTCGCAGAGCGTCAGCTCGCCCGCCTTGACGAATCCACCGAGGAGTCGTGCGAACAACAAGGGCCGTCTCCCTTTCTCACCTTTGCTTCGGCCCCGCGGCCTGGCTGGCCGCGTGGAGTCAATGCTACATTCAGCTTTCCTGTTTTGGCAGCTAGACCTTTGGTACAAAGAGGTGTTTCCGCCAATCGGTCTATCAATTGATCCGGCTCAAGGCGGTGCGACCCTGATCTGCGTCAAGATAACTTCGGATGATCCTTCAGCGGAGGAGACGAGGTGTCGGCAATCATCGATCTGCTACGGCAGGAGCACAGGAGCCTGGCGCGCCTGCTAAAGGCCTTGGAGCATCAGCTTGCGGTCTTCGACAGGGGTGAGGCGCCGGACTACGAGGTCGTCAGCGGGGTTCTCGACTACTGTCGGACCTACTCCGACCGCTACCACCATCCCAAGGAGGATCTGGTCTTCGAGCGCCTGCAGCAGCGGAACCCGGCGGCGGCAGAGGCCTTCGGCGACCTGGCGGCCGAGCACGTCGCCCTGGCCGAGCTGACCGAGCGCCTTGCGTCCACGGTGTCGGACGTCCTGGCCGAGGCGGAGATTCCGCGCGCCCGCTTCGATTCCCAGGCGCGGGACTTCCTCGACCACTATTGGGCGCATATGCGCAAGGAGGAGGAGGTCTTCTTTCCGGCGGCCCTGGAGGCCTTGTCGGACGCGGACTGGAAGGAGCTGGACGGCCGGGTCACCAGTCCCGACGATCCGCTGTTCGGCGGCGCGGCGGAGGAGCGCTTCGGCCCGCTGCGCGCGCATCTCCTGGCCTGGGACGCCGAAACCAGGGCCGCCGAGGACTAGGCGCCGGTCCGAGGCCCAGGCTTCTCGGAAGGGCCTTCTAGGGCATTGCATCCGATCAGATGGCCTCGCTTCGCGATCCACCTGGCCGGATGTTATGCCCTGACTTCAAGATGTTGGCGCAGGACTCCCGGCCAGACGCGAAGGCGTCTGGTCGGGATCTGCGCTGGCAGCCGGCTCCGGCAGGCGCCGCCGCGCTGGCCGCGCCTGCCGGAGGCCGTGACGGAGGGCGCGGCGCCGGCTGCGCCCCGCCCTTTGCCTTCACTGACTGCCGTAGCTGGAATCGATGCTGCCCGCGGCTTCCGGGGCGGCCGGCTTCCTGGGCGGCAGCTGGCCGATGGCGCTGTTGGCCCTGTCCATCACGCGGAAGGACTTCTGCCCGAGCACCAGGCCGGCTTCGCTGACGACCTGCACGTTCCAGAGGCCCGGCTGCAGGTTGACGCTGCTCCAGGTCCGCCAGGCCGGCGAGGTGCCGATGGTCATGTGGATCGTCGCGTGGTGGTGCTCGTCCCGGGTCCAGACGAAAGCCACGCTGGTCGGCTCGCCGGCGTTCTTGATCCGGGCGAAGGCGAAGCCCCGCCGATCGGGGCTGGAGAAGCCGTCCACCGGCTCGGCCGGCTCGCGGTCGATCATGTCCCGGGTCAGGACGAAATCGCTCATCTCGGGCATCTCGGCCGCCTGTCCGGGCTGCCAGGCCGCGCCGGTGACCAGCAGGGCGGCGGCCAGGGTCAGGGTCCAGCCGCCTTTCCGGAGCCCCGCTCCGGGGGCTTTGCGGGACCGCAAGCCCCGCAGACTGCAAAGAATCGATCTCATGCTCGCATTTCCATCTCAGTTGATCTCGATCTTGGACGTTTCCGCGCCGCCCCGCGCGAGGGCGGGGCGAGGGAGGGCGGCCGGCCAGGACAAGCTCCTAGCGGCCGAGGAGGAGCCAGCCGATCAGCCCGAGGACGGTGGTCAGAACCACGAGGTTGCCGATCGTGAAGGCGGGAAAGCGATTGCGGTCCATCGCCCGGCGCGCGGCGCTGCGCCGTTCCCGGCCGCCGACGATGGCCAGGTAGATCCGGCCGAAGGGGGTCGGCAGGCTGACCCGGAGGTCGACCGGGTGGTTGTCCCAGGGGTTCTTTTCGGCGGCGGCGCGGATCGCGCGCTCCTGCTCTGCGGAGAGCGAATCGCGGACGTCCGGCGCCAGCACGCGCATGAACTGTTCGGCTCTGACTTCACCCATCAACATGCGGGTCGTATCCCTGATCTCACCCCGGTGTCGTTCCCTATGGTCTCCGGGCCGATGGTCTCGATGAGCCCTGGCGGCACTCCGCTTTTCGGGGTATGACCGAACGTCTAGCCGATTCCCAGTTAAGAACGGGTTTAGCGCCGCCCATGACCCGCCTCGGGACCCGTCTTTGTCACAGCGCGGCACCGTCTTCATCTTGTCGGCCACAGTGGTTAATGTGCTTTAAAACTGGGCAGGCGCCTGCGGGGGAGCAGAACCATGGCCGCACGGGCAGAAGAGCTTAAAGCCGACCTTCTGGAGCGGATTCTGAAGCGGGTCCGGGACCGCATGGATCCCGACCGGCAGGCGGCGGTCGAGGCCTTCGTCCAGCAGTTCTATGCCCATGTCCCGCCGGTCGACCTGGTCGACGTCAGCGCCGACAACCTCTACGGCGCGGCCCTGGCGATCTGGGGCTTCGGCCAGAAGCGGCCGGCCAGCGGACCCAAGGTTCGGACCTACAACCCGCGCCTCGAGGAGCACGGCTGGCGGTCTTCGCACACGATCGTGGAGATCGTGAACGACGACATGCCCTTCCTGGTGGATTCCGTGACCGCGGAGCTGAACCGGCTCGACGCCGAGGTCCATCTGATCATCCACCCGATCATGGCCGCCGAGCGCGATGCCAAGGGCCGGCTGGTGGCCTTCCACGAGGTCGGCGAGGCGCCGGAGGATGCGGTCCGCGAATCCCTGATGCACATCCAGATCTCCGAGCAGCCGCCGGAGCGCCACGAGGAGATCGAGAAGGGCCTGAGCCGGGTGCTCGCCGACGTCCGTGCGGCGGTCGACGACTGGCAGGAGATGCGCGGGCTGTGCCAGGGCATCATCGGCGAGCTGGAGAAGAGCCCGCCGCCGCTGCCCAAGGAGGAGATCGAGGAAGGCCTGGCCTTCCTGAAGTGGCTGGACGACGACCACTTCACCTATCTCGGCTATCGGGAATACGTCTTCGAAGGCCGGGGCGGCGACAAGCCGATCGCGGCGGTCACGCCGGGCAGCGGCCGGGGCCTGTTGCGCGACGAGGAGGTCTACGTCTTCGACGGGCTGCGGACCAAGGGCGCGGTGCCCCAGGACGTCCTGCACTTCCTGAAGGAGCCCTCGCTGTTCCGGATCACCAAGGCCAACCGCATGTCGACGGTGCACCGGCGGGTCCATCTGGACACCATCGCGGTCAAGTGCTTCGACAACAAGGGCAAGGTGACCGGCGAGCGGCTCTTCGTCGGGCTGCTGACCTCGGTCGCCTATTCGCGCAGCCCGATGGCGATCCCGATGCTGCGCCAGAAGGTCTCCAACGTGATCGGCCTCGCCGGCTTCGACCCGCGCAGCCACGATGGCAAGGCGCTGCTGCACATCCTGGAGACCTTTCCGCGCGACGAGCTGTTCCAGATCGGCGACGCCGACCTGCACGACATGGCGATGGGCATCCTGCACCTGCAGGAGCGCCAGCGGATCTCCCTCTTCCTGCGCCGCGACCCCTTCGAGCGCTTCGTCTCCTGCCTGGTCTACGTGCCGCGCGACCGCTTCGACACCAACCTGCGGCTGCGCTTCCAGCACCTGATCGCGAACGCCTTCGAGGGCGAGATCACCGCCTTCTACACCCACCTGACCGACGCGGTCCTGGCCCGCCTGCACCTGATCGTCAAGACCACCCCGGGCCGGATTCCCGAGGTCGACCTCGCGGCGCTGGAGCAGAGCCTGGGCGAGGCCGCGCGCTCCTGGGAGGACCACCTCGAGGAGGCCCTGATCGAGGACCGCGGCGAGGAGCAGGGGATCCGCTGCGTCCGCCGTTTCGGCTCGGCCTTCTCGGCCGGCTACCAGGAGCACTTCGGCGCCCAGACCGCGGTCTTCGACATCCGCCAGGTCGAGGCGACCCTGACCAGCGGCGAACTGGCGATGAACCTCTACCGGCCGATCGAGGCCGAGGAGCACCAGGTCCACTTCAAGACCTTCATGGCCGGCCCGCCGGTGGCGCTCTCCGACATTCTGCCGATGCTGGAGAACATGGGCCTCAGGGTGATCGGCGAGGTGCCCTTCGACGTCCGGCCCCGCGACCGCGTGCACCCGGTCTGGATCCACGACTTCGAGATCGAGACCGAGGACGGCGCGGCGATCGACCTGTCCAAGGTCAAGGAGGCCTTCCACGACGTCTTCGGCCGGGTCTGGCGCGGCGAGATGGACAACGACGGCTTCAACAAGCTGGTGCTGCGCGCCGGCCTGACCGCCCGCGAGGTCCAGGTGCTGCGGGCCTACTGCAAGTACCTGCGCCAGGCGCAGATCCCCTTCAGCCAGGCCTACATGGAACAGACGCTGAAGAACAATCCCCAGATCGCCTGCTGCCTGGTCAATCTCTTCCTGGCGCGCTTCGACCCGAACCGCTTCCAGGACGGACGGGAGCAGCGGGTCCAGGAGATCGTCGCCGAGGTCGAGGCGCTGCTGGAGGAGGTGAGCAACCTGGACGAGGACCGGATCATCCGGCGCTTCCTCAACGTGATCCAGTCGACCCTCAGGACCAACTTCTTCCAGCCCGACGCCGAGGGCGGGCACAAGCCTTACATCTCCTTCAAGCTGGATTCCCGAAACCTCGAGGAACTGCCCCTGCCCCGCCCCTTCCGGGAGATCTTCGTCTACAGCCCGCGGGTCGAGGGCGTCCACCTGCGCTTCGGCATGGTCGCGCGCGGCGGCCTCAGGTGGTCCGACCGGCGCGAGGACTTCCGCACCGAGATCCTCGGCCTGGTCAAGGCGCAGCAGGTCAAGAACGCGGTCATCGTCCCGGTCGGCTCCAAGGGCGGCTTCGTGGTCAAGCGGCCGCCGGCCCCGGAGGCCGGCCGCGAGGCTTTCCTCGAGGAAGGCATCGAATGCTACAAGACCTTCATCCGCGGCCTGCTCGACATCACCGACAACCTCAAGGCCGGCAAGCTGGTGCCGCCGGACGCCGTGACCCGGCACGACCGGGACGACCCCTACCTGGTCGTGGCCGCCGACAAGGGCACGGCGACCTTCTCGGACATCGCCAACGGCGTCTCCGTGGACTACGGCCACTGGCTGGACGACGCCTTCGCCTCGGGCGGCTCGGCCGGCTACGACCACAAGAAGATGGGCATCACCGCCCGCGGCGCCTGGGAATCGGTCAAGCGCCACTTCCGCGAGCTGGGCAAGGACATCCAGAACGAGGACTTCACCTGCGTCGGCGTCGGCGACATGTCGGGCGACGTCTTCGGCAACGGCATGCTGCTGTCCAAGCACATCAAGCTGCTCGGCGCCTTCAACCACCTGCACATCTTCGTCGACCCGGACCCCGACCCGGCCAGGAGCTGGGCCGAGCGCAAGCGCCTCTTCGACACGCCGGGCACCGCCTGGACCGACTACGACGCCAAGCTGATCTCCAAGGGCGGCGGCGTCTTCGACCGCAAGGCCAAGTCGATCAAGCTGAGCCCGCAGATCAAGGCCCGCTTCGGGCTCGAGGCCGACCAGGTGCCGCCCAACGAGCTGATCCGCGCCCTGCTGACCGCCGAGGTCGAGCTGCTGTGGTTCGGCGGTATCGGCACCTACGTCAAGGCGCGCCAGGAAACCCAGGCCGACGCCGGCGACCGGGCCAACGACGCGCTCAGGATCGACGCGGCCGAGGTCGGCGCCAAGGTCGTCGGCGAGGGCGCCAACCTGGGCATGACCCAGAAGGGCCGCATCGCCTACGGCCTGAACGGCGGGCGCTGCAACACCGACTCCATCGACAACTCGGCCGGCGTCGACTGCTCGGACCACGAGGTCAACATCAAGATCCTGCTGGGCGAGGTCGAGGAGGCCGGCGACCTGACCCGCAAGCAGCGCGACCAGCTCTTGGAGAAGATGACCGACGAGGTGGCCGAGCTGGTCCTGCGCGACAACTACCTGCAGTCCCAGGCGATCACCGTCACCAACCTGCTGGGCGCGCACCTGCTGGACCGCCTGGCCCGCTTCATGCGCAGCCTCGAGCGCGCCGGGCAGCTCGACCGCGCCATCGAGGCCCTGCCCGACGACGAGACCATCGAAGAGCGCATGAAGGCGGGCATCGGCCTCAGCCGGCCGGAGATCTCGGTCCTGCTGTCCTACGCCAAGATCGTGCTCTACGACGAGATCCTGGCCTCCGACCTGCCGGACGACCCCTATCTGCAGCGCGACCTGGTCGAGTACTTTCCAAAGCCGCTGCGCAAGAAGTACGCCAGGGAGATCAAGGCGCACCGCCTGCACCGCGAGATCAAGGCGACGGTCGCGACCAACGCCATGATCAACCGGGTCGGCGTCACCTTCATCTACGAGGTCAAGGAAAAGACCGGCATGCCGGCCGCCGACATCGCGCGGGCCTACATGATCAGCCGCGAGATCTTCGGGATGGAGGAGACCTGGGACGCCATCGAGGCCCTGGACAACAAGGTCCCGGCGCAGCTCCAGGCCAACATGCTGATGGAGTGCGGCCGCCTGATCGAGCGCGGCACGGTCTGGTTCCTGCGCGAGGCCGGCTATCCGCTCGACATCTCGACCCAGATCGAACGCTACGGCGCCGGCGTGCACAGTCTCTCGGAGAACCTCGCCGAGGTGATCAGCGAGGCCGACGAAAGGGTGCTCGCCGAGCGCGCCGCGGGCTACCAGCGCCAGGGCGCGCCCGAGGACCTGTCCCGGCGCATCGCCAGCCTGGCCCTTCTGGTGCCGGCCTGCGACATCGTCCGCATCGCCCTGGCCGCCGAGCTGCCGGTCGAACAGGCCGCCCGCACCTACTTCACCATCGGCGCCCGCTTCGGCTTCGACTGGCTGCGCCGGGCCTCGGGCCAGCTGCGGACCGACACCGCCTGGGACAAGCTGGCGGTGACCGCGATCGTCGACGACCTCTACGGCCACCAGGGCGAGCTGACCGGCCGGGTGCTCGAGGCCGCGGGCGGGAACGGCAAGGCCAAGGACAAGACCGACGGCCTGATCGAGGCCTGGACCGAGGGACGCCGTCCCCTGGTCGCCCGCACCGACCAGCTGGTCACCGAGCTGCAGGCCACCGGCACGCCCGACTTCGCCATGCTGGCGGTCGCCAACCGCCAGCTGAAGTCGCTGGTGGGTAGCTAGTGTGGTGGATCCTAGATACAACGAATTTGGGAACCACCACACTAGCGCAGGTCCCGATCAGACGCCTTCGCGTCTGGCCGGGAATAGTGCGCTCACACGTTGAAGTCAGGGCATGACATCCGGCCAGAAGGATCGTTAAGCGAGTCCATCCGATCGAATGATGCCCGAGCCGTCCAATCAGCCTCCGAATTGTAGGAATAGATCAAGGCTCACGCCTTATACCAAGGAGCGGATGCAAGGACGCGGAAATTGGTCATCGAGAACGTGCCGACCTCGCCCTTCGACAGGCTCAGCGCGAGGTGAAAGAACGCCGCGCGAAGCGCCGCGCTACGCGCTGCTGAGCCTGTCGAAGCATGAGAAGGCCGAAAGCCTAAAGCAGCAATGCAGCCTTTCATGGGCTCGCTGGTACTAGAGTGACTCAATCCGAGGCGATCAGGATCCAGGGGCCACGTCATGGAATATGAGGCGATCGCAGCCGCGATGATGGCGGAAGGACATTGTCAGATGACGGTCAACGACGCCCTCTTCGAGAAACTCCTCGCCGGGCGCGATCTTGCCGAACTGCTTCGCAGCGAGGAGGTCGTCCGAGAGCTGGACAACCTTGCGCGGAGGTTCGAGACCCTTGGCAACGCCGAGCTCTGCGAACACATCATGGCGCTCTACGGGCCGAAAGGCTCGAAGCTGGCCAACCTGATCTCAGGCTAGCTTGGACTCCCCGGCCGCGGCGCTTGCGGCGCGCCTCAGGCCAGCCTTACCGCGGTGCCGTTGGCGCTGACCATCAGCATGGAATCGCCGATGGTCTCGTAGTCCAGGTCGACGGCCAGGATCGCGTTGGCGCCCTGCTGCCGGGCCTCCTCGATCATGTCCTCCATCGCGGCCTCCTTGGCGCCGTGCAGCGCCTTCTCGTAGCCGCCGGCGCGGCCGCCGACCACGTCGCGGACCCGGGCGAAGAAGTCCCGGAACATGTTCGCGCCGACGATGGCGTCGCCGCTGACCACGCCGAGGTACTCGGCGACCTTGCGGCCTTCGATGGAATCGGTCGTAACCACGATCATCAAGCTGTCTCCCCGACTTCAGGTCCGCCGACGATACACGGCTTGTGGCGCTGCGACAAAGCTGCTAGCCGGAAGCCACCGCAGCCGAGGGGAGCGAGGACGCATGGCGGCGACAGGAAGCACGGATCCGCAGGCTGATCGACCGGGCGATCCGAAGGCCAGCCGGAGCGAGATCGGCGCCTGGTGCCTCTTCGACTGGGCCAATTCCGCCTTCCCGACCGTGATCATCACCTTCGTCTTTTCGCTCTACGTGACCAACGTCGTCGCGCCCGACGACACCTGGGCCTGGGGCGCCACGATCAGCCTTTCGGCGCTGGGAATCGCCATTCTGGCGCCGATCTTCGGCGCGATCGCCGATCATAGCGGCCGGCGCAAGCCCTGGATCTTCTTCTTCATGCTCGTTTGCCTGGTGGCCGGCAGCGGGCTGTGGTGGGTCGAGCCGGAGCCGGGGTTCCTCCTGCTGGCCTTGGTCCTGGTTGCCGTCTCCAATGCCGGCTTCGAGTTCGGACAGGTCTTCTACAACGCCATGCTGCCGGACCTGGCGCCGCGGCAGATGCTCGGTCGGATCTCCGGTTGGGCCTGGGCCAGCGGCTATGCCGGTGGCATCGCCTGCCTGGCCGTTTGTCTCCTGGCCTTCGCACTGCCGGAGCAGCCGATGCTGGGTCTCGATAAGGAGCGCTCCGAGGAAGTGCGAATCACCGGCCCCCTCGTGGCCCTGTGGTTCTTGATCTTTGCCTTGCCGATGTTTCTCCTGACGCCGGACCAACCGGCAACGTCGCTGTCGACCGGCCAGGCGATCCGGCGCGGCCTCGGCACACTCGCAAACACCCTCCGACAGCTGCCGCGCTATCGCAACATCGCCCGCTTTCTGCTGGCGCGGCTTTTCTACATCGACGGGCTGACCACGCTCTTCGCCTATGGTGCGATCTACGCGGGCAAGAATTTCGGAATGGACTTGAAGGAGGTCTTGCTCTTCGGGATCCTGCTCAACGTGACCGCGGGATTGGGCGCGCTCGCCTTTGCCTGGGTCGACGATTGGCTGGGTTCCAAGCCGACGATTCTCATCGCGGTCTCCGGTCTGACGCTGTTCGGCGGGCTGATCCTCCTGGTCGAAAGCAAGCTCTGGTTCTACGTCATCGGCTGCATCATCGGCATCTTCATTGGCCCGGCGCAGGCGGCCAGTCGGACCCTGATGGCTCGGCTGGCACCGCCTGACATGCGGACCGAGATGTTCGGGCTCTTCGCCTTCTCGGGCAAGGCGACGGCGTTCCTCGGGCCCGGCATACTGGCCTTCGTGGACGGGGTCACCGGCAACCTGCGCCTTGCAATGACGACGATCCTGGCCTTTTTCGTGATGGGCGGGCTCTTGATGCTGACCGTCAGGGAGCCGCGCGACTGACCGCAGCCCCCTTGACCGGTGTCGGCGTCAGGTCAGCGAGCCTTGGGGCTTGGAGGCCAAGGCCTCGGCGGTTTCCCGCGAGCGGTTCTTGCCGGTGGCGACCAGGGACCGCAGGGCCCGGACCAGGCCCTGGACGCTCTCGGCCACGGCCTCGGAGCGAAGCCGGCGGCCGCGCTGCAACATGCTCTGAATCTCGTCGTAGTTCGGGGCCTCGACGGCCTGATTCGGCCTGATATAGGGATTCATGCAACTTCCTCCTGAAGGGAATACGGGCCTGCCTCGCCTGTTGCCTTCGCTGTTGCAGCAAATATGACTATTGATCTGCGATATGATAATCGCCGAAATTGGCATAGCACTTATGCTGAAATGGAATAAATAACGGAGGCGCCTTGGACCGCCTTCTGGAGCTCGAGGTCTACGTCCGGGTGGTCCACGCCGGCAGCTTCACCGCCGCCGGGCGCGACCTCGGCCTGACCCCTTCGGCGGTCAGCAAGCAGATCGGCCGGCTGGAGGACCGCCTCGGCGTGCGGCTCCTGAACCGGACCACCCGCAGGGTCGGCATGACCGGGGAAGGTGCCGCCTTCTTCGAGCATGCCAAACGCATCATCGACGACCTCGACGAGGCCGAGCGGGCGCTGTCGCAGCTCAGCAGCGCGCCGCGCGGCCTGATCCGGGTCAACCTGCCGGTGACCTTCGGCCAGCTGATCCTGGCGCCCCTGATCCCCGAGTTCCTGCGCCGCTATCCGGACGTCGAGGTCGACATGACGCTCAACGACCGCATGGTCGACCTGGTCGACGAGGGCATGGACCTCGGGATCCGGATCGGCGCCCTGAAGGATTCCAGCCTGATCGCCCGCAAGCTTGCACCCAGCCGCCGGGCCGTCTGCGCCGCGCCGCGCTATCTCGAGCGCGCCGGCACGCCACGCCGGCCGGCCGATCTCGCCGGCCACAACTGCCTGGTCTACACCTACCGGACCTGGCGCAACGACTGGCCCTTCCGGGGCGCGGGGGGCAGCGAGACCGTCCATGTGACCGGCAGCTTCTCGGCCAACAACGGCGAGGTGCTGCGCCAGGCGGCCCTGGGCGGCAGTGGAATCATCATGCTGCCGATCTGGCAGGTCCTGGACGACCTGCTGGCCGGACGCCTGGTCGAGCTGCTGCCGGACTACAGCTCGCCGGACGCCGACATCCACGCCGTCTTCCCTCAGACCCGCTACCTGGCGCCACGGGTGCGCGCCTTCCTCGACTATCTGGCCCTGGAGTTCGCCGCGATGGGGCGGACCTGGCAGGCCGGCGAGACGGCCGTCTGAGCGGCCGGGTTCAGGCGGCGCTGGGCGGGAGGTCCTGCTGCCAGGTCTTCTGGTCCTCCTGGGTCTCGGCCCTGGCATAGGAGCGGATGTAGCCGACGAAGACCGTTGCGCCGCGTCCCACGGCCTCGGAATGGGGCTGCCGGCTGCGGTCGGTCTTGCCCCGACGCGCGGCTTTGCCGGGGTGCTGGAGAACGTTGTCCCGCTGCTTGCCTGAGGTCATGGCCTGCCCTCCTAATATTTTGAGGCTTCAGGCGTATGTATTTAGGCCTAATCCGTGAATGATTGAATAATAAAACTGCTAAAACCAGCGCAAATATTTGTCGGATATTTTAGATAATTACTTCCATAAATCCAATTATTTCCGGTCTTCTACGTGTGCGCTTCCCGATCAGACGCCTTCGCGTCTGGCCGGGAGTCCTGCGCTCACACTTAGAAGTCGGGGCCTTGCATTCGGCCAGATGGATCGCAAAGCGAGTCCATCTGATCGGACAAGGCCTTAGTGCCGGAAATGCCGCATGCCGGTGAAGACCATGGCCAGCCCGGCCTCGTCGGCGGCGGCGATGACCTCGTCGTCGCGGATCGAGCCGCCCGGCTGGATCACCGCGGTGGCACCGGCCTCGACGGCGACCAGCAGGCCGTCGGCGAAGGGGAAGAAGGCGTCGGAGGCGACCGCCGAGCCCGCGGTGCGCGAGGCCGTCTCGCCGGCGGCCTCGGCGGCGTCGCGGGACTTGCGGGCGGCGATGCGCGCGGCGTCGACCCGGCTCATCTGCCCGGCGCCGATGCCGACCGTGGCGCTGTCCTTGGCGTAGACGATGGTGTTGGACTTGACGTGCTTGGCGACCCGGAAGGCGAAGATCAGGTCGGCCAGCTCCTCGGTGCTCGGCTGGCGCTTGGTGACGACCTTGAGGTCCGCCGGTGCGATCCGGCCGGCGTCGCGGCCCTGCACCAGGTAGCCGCCCGACAGCGCCTTGATCGTCAGGCCCGCGGCCGCCGGGTCCGGCAGGCCCTCGGTCAGCAGCAGGCGCAGGTTCTTCTTGCGCGCGAAGACCGCCCGCGCCGCCTCGTCGGCGCCGGGGGCGATCACCACCTCGACGAAGAGCTCGGCGATCTCCGCCGCCGTCGCCTCGTCCAGCGGCCGGTTGGCGGCGACGATGCCGCCGTAGGCGCTGACCGGGTCGCAGGCCAGGGCCCGGCGGTAGGCCTCGTGCAGGCTCGCCGCCTCGGCCACGCCGCAGGGATTGGCGTGCTTGATGATGGCGATGGCGGGACCTTCGAACTCGGCCGCCAGCTCGAAGGCCGCGTCGGTGTCGTTGAGGTTGTTGTAGCTCAGCGCCTTGCCCTGGATCTGGCTCGCCGAGGCGACGCCGGGGCGCGGCGCCACCGGCCCGGAGAGCGCGGCGTAGAAGGCGGCCTCCTGGTGCGGGTTCTCGCCGTAGCGCAGGCTCTGCAGCCGCCGGCCCGAGACCAGCAGGCTCTCGGGCAGGGACTCGCCCTGCTGCTCCGCGAGCCAGTTGGCGATGGCGCTGTCGTAGGCCGCGGTGTGGGCGTAGACCTTTCCGGCCAGGCGCCGGCGCAGGGCGAGCGAGGTCGCGCCTTCGTGCTTCGCCAGCTCGGCCAGGACCAGGTCGTAGTCCGCCGGGTCGACGACGACGGTGACCCAGTCGTGGTTCTTGGCCGCGGCGCGCAGCATCGCCGGGCCGCCGATGTCGACGTTCTCGACGCAGGTCGCGAAGTCGCCGCCCGCGGCCACCGTCTGGGTGAAGGGGTAGAGGTTGACCACCACCAGGTCGATCGGCGCGATCTCCTGCGCGGCCAGAGCCTCGCGGTGGCTCTCCAGGTCGCGCCTGGCAAGGATGCCGCCGTGGATCTTGGGGTGCAGGGTCTTGACCCGGCCGTCCATGATCTCGGGAAAGCCGGTGTGGGCCGAGACCTCGGTCACCTCGACCCCGGCCGCCGTCAGCGCCCTGGCCGAGCCGCCGGTCGACAGGATCTCGATGCCGCGTGCGGCAAGCTGCTTGCCGAGCTCGGCGAGCCCCGTCTTGTCCGAGACGGAAATCAGGGCGCGGCGGATCGGAAGGTTCTCAGGGGTTTCTGTCATGGCGGGCTCGCGGTGGACCGGCGTTGTTGAAGAAGTCGCGCGCAGAAGGGCACGGCAGTGCTTTACGAAGGCCCGGAGGTCCGGTCAAGCGATCAACGGCTCGGCAGCAAAGGGGCTGTCGATCATGCCCTATTCGGAGCCGAGCATGGAGGACTGCGATCTAGGGTACTCATGAACGAGAGGGATACCGAAGGTTTGTGAGATGGCCTCAAGTGCCGCTGCCAAGCTGGCGAAATCGAAGGCCGCCTCACCAAGGGAGACTTCGATACCGCCATCGATCTGAAGGCGGCGGTTCGCTTCCTGATCGGTTTTCAGGAGAAATCGGTGGCGGCTGAGCCTGATCTCGACAACGCCGCCGTAGCAGGATCGAGACTGGTCCTCGATCTCAAGGTAGGGTTCGGCCGAGCCGTCTTCTCTGTCTTCCTCGCTGTAGTGCTGCAGGTACTGAATCGTCAGATATCTGACGTAGTCCACGCGCGCGTCTGCGAATCCGACGATCAGGACGTCCTCGTCACGGTCCAGCGCAACGACCCTGGCGTCGAAGGCATAGGTCATCGCCTCATCCGCCGCGCGGGACCTCGCGGCGCAGGGCCCACTTCACGGTCGCGGCGCCGGCCTCGGTGGTGCCGCGGGCGACGATCTGCTGGC
>JAAUYG010018555.1_pt1 | contig 18710 bp, 15 predicted proteins | sample 7278091 | NCBI WGS metagenome assembly JAAUYG01 (sample SAMN14350201, study PRJNA611818) | marine sediment metagenome | isolation source: surface marine sediment (0.6m) | place: French Polynesia: Moorea | collected 2018-08
CCCCCCCCCCCCCCCCCCCCCCCCCCCCCCCCCCATTCTCATAACCCCCCTCTCTGTAACTATGGATTATTATAATTGCTTTGTTTTTGGTCCTTTTTTACACCCTGATCCGCCTGTACCCTGCAGCTGCGTTGATTTGGAAGAACCAGCAAATATTTTTTCCCACTGGCCATATCTATTTAAATACCATCGATTCCAAAATGAGACTGAATACGCGCGGGAAAACGTCAGTTGTCAGACGATCAAAGGACGATTTTACTACCGTAGTACTACAAGTACGAAAAAAAATATTCCACTGGATTGCACTGTTTGCTGAGGGTGCTCCAGGCGGGGACGAGACGTTTTTGCCCACCGATGTCCCTGGGTGCGGTTTCTGTGGCTCAGCCAGCGTGCGGGGCTGTCCTCCCCTCTGCTACGATCTCCAGGGAGGGAAAACCCCCGGGGAGTGTTTGCTGAGAGTCTGAGAGAGCTGGGAATGGCACCAGTGGCAACGCTGTCCTGGGGTGCTTTTATTTCCATGCTTGCATAAAAACCTGGAGCAGGAAATGTCTCACACCAAAAAGTTCCCTCAGACGGACTTTCAGATTCAAAAGTTATGTTTCTGTTCAGCCCCGATTGAATCATTATTTTGTCTACAACGCAATACTTCAGGAGAATCTGCTGGAGGCAAATTCGTTTTATGGTACACGCTCCTGCTGTTAGCGGAGTTGTTCTACAAAACGCATTCCTCCGTGATAGATGGCTGGATGCAGTCGCAGAAATCTCCAATTAGCCGTAACTTTACAAATGTTTAACCACCAGCCCTGTTGTCACATCGACCACAAAACCTTAGCCATTACCCCACCTGCTTATTACTTTTCAGGGTGCTTGCTGTTAGCGCACGAGATAATAACAAGTCATGTGCCTTATGTTAAAGCAGCCTTTTAACTCTTGCCTGACCTTAATTGCACCCCCGTCTGACTTTACTTCCCAGAAGCGACCTCGTGTAGCTATTCCATGTTATCCTATTTTCACATCGTCTTTAAAAATTACTTGAGTTGAGCCTGTCACTGGCTTCTATTTTGTGGGGCTGCGTTTTGCACACACGGAGAGTGACCGCTGCTCATTCGACTGTGTTTGGCATTTCAGAATTACTAGACTCTAACTACTGGAACTTAGCAACCAGGAATGTTGCCGTCTTGAATATATTTAATCACGAAGAGAGGCGATTGACAACAATTATTACAGATTTAATCCCAACAAGGCATACAGTTGAAGGTTGAGGTTCGTGATGCAAGTTGCTCTAGTTTGAAGAATTTGATTTTTTTTTATTTTGATTGTAAAAGCCTGTGCCTCACTCAATTCATTCGGCAACATAAGAGGTCACCTTATGCTTTCATCAAAAATTACTTACAGCTTGTAACCAATTAGACCATTATATCCCATGGTCCTTCTGTCGCCGCTCAAACTGAAGCCAACTTCATAATTTTAATGTAGAGATTTGCCTCCCAAATGTGCAGCCGAACGATTTTGTCACATGCCATGATCTAAATCAGTCCTGCAATAGAACTTCGACCTCTGTGCTAGGGATGGGTGCTTTCAACTAGGTCCACCCTGTGTAAAAAAAAAAAAAAAAGACGGAGAAATCGTGTTAGAGACCTTTTCCACGCATGTAATGATTGCTGGACATACTATTCGGGCACTTTAGTATGATGTATCTCATGTTGCTTTCGTAACGCGTTTGCTTCAACCTGCTTAGAATTTCACTCACATTCTTGCGATATGCTGGTACTGGCAATAAATGTTAGAGACGAAATCCAGACAGTATACACTGCCGTAAGGCGAAATTTTATAGTTGTTTTATATGGAGGGTTTATTAACTGCAATCAAGGTAGATCACAAATCAAAGTTCTGGCAAAAACCAAGTTTGAAAAAGACGTATCTTGTATTACATATTAAACTGAGCCGCGGGCGAAATCAGTTTCTTTCCGTGGACTTAATAAAACATTTTATCCATCACCGTAAAAACATATTTCCTTGCTGTCAAAGGTATACGGCCAGGAAAGATGACACCTGCGACAACCCGAAGTACAGTAAATTTTATGCCTGCTTTTTAGATTGAATTCCATGTTTACATTAAAACTGAAGGCCTGGTATATGTACCAATAGCAGCATGGAATATTAAAAACGCACAAAAGATGTGTTTCGCTTGGAGTTAAGAGAAGCAGAGGAGCAAGGTATGGCACGAGCGGAGCTCTATAAATCAAAACAGGCTCTCACTTTATTTTATTCTTGTGCACGTCTGACATGTTGACTCCCATCGTATGGAGTAACCTATAATTGTGAGGCAAGGCGATCTTTGGCTAAGCATCACCTACAGTTTGACATCTCAGTGCTTTTTTAATCGATGGTAGAAGCAGACGACAAAACTCAGATGTGGAGGAATCTATGGGTATAGCTAGGAGCCCGGGGGTACGGGTGAACGTTCGGGAGGGACCAAGGTAGCATTTAGATCGACTCGCAACTACATCAGGGAAAGGCTTCGGGGCGGGCTGAGTCGCGATGACGACTGTCGTTTGTTGCCCCTTCAGCCTAAAGCACAACGCCCCTCAACCACCCAATACAATTTATCATCAACACGAGCTACCGCTCAGGTTTGAAGCCTGTCATTATCTCAAGATATTATTCCCAAACACTTCTTAGCATCGGGTTTTATTAAAACGTGATAAGAAAAGTCACTCACAGCATTCTTTAATTCAGTGGCAAGAGAAACGTCATTTTGAAAACATAAATCATGCACTTGAGATCGCCAAGTGGAAAAAATACTTTGCCATATACTCTGCATGTATATGTAGGGGGGGTGTCCAGGGAGAATCGAGTGCAGTAAGAGATTATAATGTCGTGGCTTATCCAGAACCCTATGACACTGTAGAGATTGATCTGTTCTGAACGTGGAGGAAAGGAGGCCGGCACACCGGATATCCAACAACTTCCGCTTCCGGCTGGATCAATCCATGTGTTTGCTGGGTACGGTCTGACGGCGAACATGCTTCAACGAGCATGAGGCTTAGACTATAAAGGAAATGTAGACGTGTAAGGAAACAATCCGGATGAATGTAAACAATGAAAAGGTGGTTATAATAAAATAAAAACATCGCGTTTATTAGCAGACAGAGCATTCGATAGAGCAAACTTTGAAAGGACAATAAAATAATCTATTTTCTACTCTTGCATTTGTTTTCAAATTATTGCTACATGCCGATATTTTAAATGCTGTATATCATGGGAAACACAGACAAATTGATTAAACACAGATTGGCGGAGATTGCAGAATGGAAAATCATCACTAATTTACAACAAAAATATAGGTAGGAAGGATATGGTTGCGCCAAAGGCATATTCTGTCTAAATCTGCGTAAAGTCTATAGAACAATCATGAAAATGATTGACTAATTTTTTGACTGGACTGAATGGTTGAATGATATTAGCATGGATTTTAAGTAATATCGTGAAATATCCGTGAAATACAGTAAATCTGTGACATTTCCTGGTTCGGTCTTGATGGAACTTCGCTGGTGCTTAATTGTCCATTCTCTGATAATTTTTCATCATTATCAATCAGTACGATGGAGCTATTACTCCCCTCTTCTTACTCAATTATACTGTCGACACAAGCAGCACGTGCATCGCGTGAGTGCCAGCCGTCACGGTTTTTTCAATCACTTATGCAAATCGAATCAGATTGATAGCATGGCAAACCCGATAAGTTGTCTATTGGGAGAAAAATGTCTGGATAGCTCTGCCCAAATTGACCTGTGGTCAGTTCTCCGTGCATGCTAGAGGAAATGACATTAATTGAGAACCCGTGCAGCATTTAACAATAAAATACTGCCGGTTTAACGATAGTCATTCGTAAATATTTCACAATCAGTTCCCGATGATTATCATGTTAACTGCAATGAATCTTACCCTCCGTCTCCTCGAAATTTGTTGAAGGCTTTCAGTGCTGGAAGATTATTAGAAATGTTGTGAATTTATCACGGTGAGTTACTAATGAATAATCGAATTAACTTAGGGGCTTTCTCTGTGACGCTACCTTCTACATATCTTAGGCATCGTCCACAAGCAATAAAGAATGGATCTGTTGCAATTTCGAATAAATTTCAGCCGTTGGCGGATTATATAGTATTAGGCCTTATTTATCATAAACGATATTTTATCTACATATAAAAAGCCCTGCAGTAATATACATGTAGTTAGGTAAGTAAAGTTCATGGATATTACAATTTCGTAAACGAAATACACTGGCACTTGATTATAATAATGCATATGTTTTGTCCAATGCAATCTTGTAACACACGTGCAATTCACCACTTCTCGTGTATTAATTACGGTTTGCGCTGTACAAAAACTCCAATGAGCATTATTAGGGCTCCACATGGGTCCAAATATTTTATGCTATGTCACACGTCACTTTTTATTTTGTCCCTATGTCGCCCTGTCACTTTTTATAAGACCTTGACGTCACTTTACATGTTACATGTACAATTTGGAAAATAAACAACAACACCAACAACAACTTTCTACAGTTTTTATAAAAGGCAACGTCTGACTTCTACAACTTTTAAAGTGGCCGTGTCGCACTTCGTTTTTTACCGATGTGGAGCCCTATTATTCTTTACACGTATTGACACACCAAAACTTATGTGATCATATGCATATGCAATTTCGAATACTGGTCTGCATGATATTGCAACGTCCAAAGTGGACACTCTTGTATCCTTTGCATGATACAGCACTCCATGAAATCAAGGTACAAGATTCGGTAGCAGAATCCTCCCCATACCTCCACCCTGTGTCACTAGACACCCCCTTAGTCATATTCCTTACAATTCATACGATGTACTTTACATCATCATCATCATCATCATCATCATCATCATCAGTAGCAGCAGCAACAGCAGCAATGGCAGCAGTAGTACAGTAACAACAACAACAGCAGTAGTAGTAGTGGTTTATTGATGAGAGTTGTAAGAAGCTCTCCTGAAAACATTTTTGAAAACAAAATTATTGGATTTGTTCTGTTCTTGACCTGTGTTTATATAATGGCCAGAACAAAACACAATACGCTATGTTATAATATGAACGTTTGAATAAACGGAGAAAATGTTCTTATCAGAGACGCAAAGATCAGTTGTCAAAAGGGGCTATCTGCAGAAAGCTTGGCGCCAAAAATCAGTGCAGACGACAGTTCACAGACGCACTTGGTCGACCATTGTATCTGGACATGGACGGAATATACTTTAAAAATAGATTTAAATAGATTTCAATTAGATAAAAAATATTTAGAATGCAGCACTCAGTGTTGAGAAATGCCCAAACTATAATATGGGGTTAAAACTTTCCCCTGACTATGAAACTAACTGACTGTTATAAGCGTAGGGTGAGCGATGTATGGGCCTTCGTCGGGATGTCCACTTCATGGCTCAAGTCATCAGGTCACTATTACTATAGGAATGGAGCCATTTACAGAGACTATTTATAGTAACATAATGGTAATAGTATAAAGTGGTCTACTGTACGGCAAGCAGTTTAATCAGATGTAATTTGGCAATAGATTTGACGTGTTAAACCGTGTTAAATACAGTGGAATCTAGAAGGTCATTTGATCATGTTCATGAAAATTGTTGGCTGGGAAGTCTTGTTATCTGGTTGTACCTGCATGTTTTGCTAGACCTACATGTAGATCTGCTTCAATAATTGCTTCCCTTGTTCCTTAACGCTTGTCTGTCTTACTTCTGTAAAGCTTGTGCATGTGTGATCACTCACTGAACATGGCTTTATGAAAAGCCTAAAGTGCTATTTACCAGTTTTACAACTTTACTTGTGTGAAAAACTAATATATTGTGCTATAGTATATACCTGCTAAAATATCCCGTATTCTTTACTATTGTAACAATTGTGCAATAAATCCAGCAATTGGAGGATGACCTTTGGCTTACTACATGATGACCTCGATCCAGCTTTTCACCCAATAGCAGAAGCACATATACCTATGTTTATGCAATTCTGAATGTTTAATTTTGGTTGCATTACCAAGGTTCTGTGGCATTGCTATATGCTATTCTGAGCAATGCTATGTAAAGATGACATTTTATTGTCTAAATCAAATTTAAGACTATTAATATCACCTAACATGTCTTGTTGTAAAAATACAGTAGCAGGTATATACTGGTAATAATAGGTTTTCTTTTATCACACCGGTTCAACAATTTATTTTTGTATGGACTCATCACTGCCCTGCCAAACTCACAAGGTCTTCTTGTGTGCAATGGTTTGTCCATACAAAAATAAATAGTTGAACTTGTGTGATAACCCTTAAATAAATTATACTTTTTACTAGAATTTATGCTGTAAACGGGTTTGGGGGAAGCTTTTCTTTCACTGCATAAATGTGAGACTATGGTTACTCTAATTTACATGTACGCTTATCTCAAGTGTGCTATAAATGTGGCCAAATTGGCCAATGAATATTTGCTGTGAATCTTGTGCCACAAAATGCTTATTATTGATTTGTCTCAGGTGTTCTGTCTCGAAAATGTGTCTGGGACGTTGTATCTAGAACCCAGACAGGTGGTTTTAATGTCCAGATCTGTGGCAGCCCTCGCCAACAAATCATTCTGCATCTTATCCCAAGAGTTCCCTCTTCTTGAAGATATGGATATAATGGGACACACTCTGTGAGGCTGCAAGAGAGGAATCATAAGAAATGGCTACAAAGTCCAAAATCGCACCAGGAAAATGTTATGAAATGTCATAACCTTGTACCAAATAGAGTTTAGGTGAATGCAAAAAAATCCTAATAAAGTAATCAATGCTGTTTAGACAGGCCGGCAGGCTGGTAATTATGGGCGCAAGGTTACAGCCACTGGAGTGATTTATCAAGACTAGGGACAGAAGGGATGAGTGGTTTATCTGGGGACCTTTGTCTTTCTAAGCATGTGAAACAGCAACCTACTGAGGGCAGACATGAAGTACTAACTCCCCGCCCCACTCACCAGCCATATATGGTATAACTGAAGTTATGCATTTGTGCTGATAAACAACCTTTACTTAATGAAATGTTAGGACAAGTTTTTGACTGCTGTGAAAAAATAAGACAGTCGTTTGTCCATTGAAGGAATAACTTATATGTACTTGTATTAATGAACAGTTCTATGTGCGCAGGTTTATGCAAAAGTATGGTCTAATGATTGACCATGATTTTAATTTGGGATGGTAATTTTTGTAGGGGAGGGCGGATATCTGTAGCAATATTAAAAGTTTAGGTTTCTTCAACAATTAGTTGGTTTTCTGTTGCAGAGATCCTTCACCTTACTTCTTGAAGTACGACAGTCAAAAGGAGAGGTTTCAGACAATGGTGAGTCATTCTTAACTCATGTGGTCAACTATAAATCAGGAGGACATATGTGGGATTTATACCTGTTTATACTGGAGCAAACCATTTCTAAACAACTTGCAACTAAACCGAACAAGCAATCCACATTAATGTTGAGTTTACATAGTCGCGTGTTTACACAGGATCCCATTATTACTATAGTATATATATATATATGGTCAAAGTTCCCTGCCCCATGTTGAAACCATTTCAAGATTGTTTCCCTTTTACAATGACACAGGCATCAAAATCAGGAGAGACCTACATTTTTATAAAAGGATATTTCTGAATTCGAAGAGGTTCGAGACTGCTTTTCCTGTTCGCATGAGCAAAACTATACCAGGTTTTAATCAGTTTGAATCACCAACATACATATGTTGGTATGTGCAGCACACTGGAATGGAATTAGTTATCTGTAATGGTTTAGTTTTTGTTGTGTAAAAAAAAAATCATGTCACACACTTTTAAGCTGGTACAGTGTACACCATGCTAATTTACCATAATCCTCCATTTATTAGAACATGATTGTTGAACATACAGAATTTTGATAGGATTGTTAATAGGTGAATAGAATTCAACATTGGTTTTATTTATTAAACTGCTCTGATATTGATAGAGTGAAGGTAATGTTGAACTTACTGTTTCCTAATATGTTTACTTGTATTATTTTACATAGGCTATAAAGCCACTTGAAAGTGTGAAATTATTCATCTGAAGACCTTTGCCAGATACGGTACATGCATGTTTGATTATCACATACAAGTCATGCCTTTGTTGTTCCTAGTGTACCATTGATTCCGTTACATGTATTTTGGAAGTTACCGGTATAGATTTTGAAAGCAGCATTTGTGTTGGACGTACAAAATTGGCAATCAACATTATGTGCTGTATTTCTTACACTGCAGATCCAGTTTTGGAGCAGGCAACCCATTCCGGAGTAGTTCTACCAGGTCAGGACTGGCACACCATCCAGTACAATGGCCCTACTGCTAGTCTTGTGTACCGAATCCGTGTGATGTGTGACGTGCATTACTACAACACGACATGCACCAAATTTTGTCGACCTCGCCATGACAAGTTCGGACATTATCTCTGCGATGAGAATGGTGATAAAATGTGCATGGAAGGCTGGGTTGGAACGAACTGTGAGACAGGTCAGTGAAGTGGTGTGCGAGATACCTGTACCAGTGTACTGTTGGACAGATGAGGTGGATTACATGCTTACAAATGTCATCATGGTAGTATCCACACAAGATCGAGCAACATTAAATGGATGATAAATAAAATATAGCAAGCACAGAGAAGCAAGTTGCAATATTTGTGCACAAAAAAATGCACAGAAACAGATTATAATACCTGTGCAGTTAGTACCATCTAGAGAACAAAAAATGTGTCCTCCTTGTGTCATTGGCGCATTCCATTCTGTTGTTGTTTTTTCAAGAAAGCCTTCTTATAGGTAATCTTCATGACAAGTTTAAACTTTTTCCCAATGCGGTCATTTTCTGCTGAGTTCATAGCTTTCTGTTTTTTTTAGTAAAAATAGCTCCACAATGCATTCCAGGAGTGCTATAATGGGTATTTTTGGCCAATCGGGATGCCCCATCGCGTTGCACAGCAACCGACTCTCTTAGTTTTATTTTGAAGTTGTTTTGGGGTAAGACCTTAATTAAAGTAGTGTTTACTGCTACAAGTTGCATATTTCCAGGACTTGTCGGACGAATGTGCATTGGGTGGGTGTGTTTCTCTTTTTTTTCCCACTAAACGATGGCCTCCTCATCTTATCTTTTGAAGAGATAGATGGTGCCATGTACTGCCACCTTAAAACATGACTGATTACCACTGCTCTTTACTTGGATCCAAAAAAAAGGCCTGACTTCGCTGTATTCATGATGCCCCAAATTGGTGTCGGTAAAAGATTTGGTTATATGTTAAGATTGCATGATAATGGCCTGAGTGCCATATATGTGATACCGACAGTCTTGGTTTACTGATGCATTAGCTTCATAATGCTTGAATTACTCACAGAGTGCCATTCATTAGTGCTTTCAACAACGCATTAATTTCTTTACACACTGTATCATTCATTATGAATGTGAGAGCCCAGCAGTGTTCGTATTGGTTTCTCAAACTCCAGTCCCAAACCTTTGGCACAGATGTTAATTAAGGCATTGGTGGCCACAGTTGGGTTTCATATTTGTAAATACCCCTAGCTAATATGAACGAAAAGCCAGTTTGTCGACTCAGTGTCAAGCAAACCCTTTTGTGACCTGTGATAATGGAGTAATGGATATGATGAAATGAGTGTTAAATTTAAGACAGATTTGATACCTCACCTAACAGGGAAGCCAAGTCATCAGACAGCACAACCTACCTTACAAAAGAACTTTTTCTTGTCTAGGATTACTTTACAGTACCCCAGTCACATCCAAATGACAGGGGAATTCATGCACTTCTTCGTCGCCTGTGGTATCGCGCATCCCTCTTTTGTCGAGTTTTTAACCACAAAGAATAGAATTACAAATAAGCCATGAAATAATTGGCATTCATTCCTTTGCTTCGATATCAAGTTTTCGTCACCTTGATTGTGCAGTGAAACTGATGGTGTTGTGATTGTAACTGTTGGTGACATTTTGTAGCATTAAATTGTCAGATATAAGATCACACCCTCAGGCAAACATCATTTCTGAGATAACATTGTGCCACCGGCAAAGATATGGCCACATAAATGTGTGTATGAAATCTGGGTAAGACGCATTAAATATCCTTGGTTCATATTTTTTTCACTTTATGTTAGCCCAGAACTTTACAAAAGCTAATATATAATAGGAAACACCCAGTGTAATAATTAAAGAATAGATGATGATTCTTGTTTATTATGACCGCCTACCTTATACATGCAAGAGGACACGGTGCCTCTATGTGAAAGCAACAATAGACATATATGGACCAAATAATGCATGTTGCATGTCCTCACTGTGTATGCAGATTATTTCCATGCTGAACATCAGTACGAAGACAATTAAACACCAGTTGTTGAAACACTTCACTAACCCTCAGGCCAAACCAATTTGATTCTTAGTTTGATAGACTGCCTGCATTTTTTTTTTTGGAAAACATAATTGAAACCATTAAAAAAATTGTGCGCTTCATATATATCGCCTAATTATATCCCATGGATCAGGGTTGGCTGGGTCATGAAATGCACTCCCGACTTTATATGTGCTCAACACTTTTTAGGGGAGCAGCATTGTATTACCCAAACTGTCTCTCAACCCTGTCTGGTCAGCTGCGTTTTCTTGTGAATTATGTGATCCAACATTTACTGAAGGTACCATCATTATACTGGGAACAGAAATGCTGCGACATTGTATCGGCTCTAACCAGTTTTACCATTGTACTTTAGTACGTGTTTTGCCCATAGTATCTTAACCCTTAAAGCACTACCTATATAATTTTCATAATCCTGCTATGCATCATGGTCGCTAAATTGTAACTACTGACTTATCATCATGGAATGCTGAATTAATTACCAGAGCATGGCACATCTATGTCACAGCAGGGAACTAAGTTGTCCTACATTCCTTCCTCAAAAAAAAAAAAGGTTAAAAAGCCTTTGGGTTCTGAGAATCCATCTATACAAAGCCCATTGCTAATGTAAAAATCTCTGTCGATAATATTTGTCAATGTTCGTTCACTTGAGATTCTCGTCACGTGGTGCGTTCCATCTCATGTGTATCAAAGAGGAGCAATCCTATCACAGACAGACAAACCTTGCAACTTCAAATCCCCTCTAAATAATTCACATAAAACTAACTTTCATTTGAATTTCCCCCTGATCTTTCGCCATGCGCATCACATATGCCATTTTCCCCAAAAAAACAAATCAAGTGTCTACATGTGCATGAAATGGTAACCTGAATTTAGCAGCGGAAAAACCCTGGACAATATTCTCAAAGTACACAATTAACCGCTGATTAAGACGTCGAACATGAGTTATTTTTTACACATACCTTTCACTTTATTGGCCAATGCTTTGGTCATGTTGGGGTCGGAAGAAATCCGCCAAACTAAGAATCAAATTGGTGTGGCCTTAGGATACAATGCACACATGCAATGATAATTGTTCAGTATTAAAAGTAAAACAAAACATATGAGTATGGAGACACATTCAATGATTGTATTTGAATAATGGCTATACATAACCAGCAAAATGTACAACACAAGGTCACCTGGTACCCGTTACATGTACTGCAGAAGCAATCTACTCTACCACATTTCATGATTATATGACACATGGTTTATTGAAGGCATTTGGATCGACTGACAAGGAAAACATTTTTTCTTTTTCAGCAATCTGTAAGATGGGCTGCCATGGCATCCATGGTTCATGCGACATTCCAGGGGAATGCAGGTAGGTACCCAATATTACATTATACCCCTTTATATATGGATGCTGCACCCGTGCATTCCGTTCTTTAGGGATATCCCAGAAACAAAAACTGAGGATGGGCGTTTTGACTGTTCTTTTTATTCTGCTGCTCTGTGGGTTTCAGTTCACTTTCATTGCAGCTTGCTGTAAATACATGGCGGAGTAAACATTAAATAAAGCTTTGAAAAATGCCATGTCAGAACCAGGGCATAGACTCACTTTATAGCTTTAAATTTATTTCCATTGTCACTTGCTGTTTTACTATTTATTCTTGTGTGCAGCAAAATGAGAGAAGCCAAGTGGTGAAAATTGATTTTTGCTTGACAGTCAACAAGTCGGGATGATTGGCGTGTTAGCGTGGTGACATGAGTGGGGGGTGAATGACACGCACAGGAACTGTGCACAGTGGCTAATCACGGAATCATAGTACTACAACCAATTTGGCTGAAGAACTTGCGGCTTGGCTCATGTGCCTGGGAAAATACTGCAGATGTAGTATTTATAACTCTTGGGACTAAATGGCCGAAAGAGACTCTGAAAGATTAATTAGGCCAAGTCGATTCGGCACAAGGACCCACTCGGTAGAGCCCCTGGATGAATTGGTTATCTGTCAAAATTTCGCAGCATCTGATGTTTTCAGCAGCACAGCTGCTGGCGTTAAGGCATTGTAATAATAAGGATGTCATTGACAGTCACATAATTGGGAATTAATGTTCTTTTGTAAAAGAAAACACAACATGTTTAAGTTTTTGAATTAGTGATAACTTACTTTACAAAACCAACTTGTGAAGTAACCTGTGCCGCTAACATACATGTATCTGATAGACTTACAGAGGTTACTGGAAAATTTTCTGGATACAAGCTGCTTTGCTAAACATGTCAGCCAGTTGGGGCTGGTAGTATGGTACTGGAATTAGCAATACTAGTAGTAAAAGATATTTGAAGTCAAAAGTAGTAGTAGTAATAGTAGTACCGTGTAGTAGTAGTAGTAGTAGTAGTAGTAGTAGTAGTAGTAGTAGTAGTAGTAGTAGTAGTAGTACCAAGTAGTAGTAGTAGTAGTAGTAGTACTAGTACCAAGTAGTAGAGTAGCAGCAGCAGATTAATAGTCATAGTACAGTGTAGTAATAGTAGTAAATGTTTTCTGCAGTCCAAAGTAGCAAAGATAAAAGTGCATGTAATTATGAAAATACAAACAGCTAATGATTATCATTTAAAATTGATAGTAAGATCATTTGCATGTTTGAATTTCTCTTCCAAAGCCATGATAATCATGTTAATTAGCATTGGAAGAAAACTCTGTGCCAGTTATGGTTATGTGGTAATGTATGACCTTTGCTGTCAATTTTAATTAACAGGGTTAGTGTTATACACACACGTGTACATGTATCAGAAAGATTAGGACAGCCATGAATAAAATTAATGATAAAAGTTGAATTTTTACAGTTAAGCATGTATTATTTTGTTCATGTATATCATGTGCCTGAATACAGTAGTCCCCCTCTAATTAAAGGACACCCCTTCTGCCAAGAAAATCTCTCCTTATTAGAGAGTTATCCTTTGGTGAGAGGGAGCACCACATGCATTCGCAGTACTTGCTGCCAAAAATATGTGTCCTTTATAGAGGGGCGTCCTTTCTAGAGAGTGTCCTTTAAGAGACAGACCACTATATTTTATTTCTTTCCAGTTGTGCGTTCGGCTGGCAAGGCCCGCTGTGCGACCAGTGTATACCCTACCCTGGCTGTAAACACGGCTCCTGCCAAGGGTCTCCATGGCAATGTATTTGTGACCTTAACTGGGGTGGAATACTCTGTGACAAAGGTAATATGTTATCCTCATTTTCAAAAAAATTAAAATGTGCTGCATACCCATGAACCATAATACAACAACGTTATTAAATTCCAGGTTTCTTTTGTGGGTAAAATATCAAAACAGGTATCAGAGACAACGGGGAGCACTAGGGGGTACAGTGTTTCCCCATAAAAATTAGTAATAGTGGCACTCTCTGTACTACAATGGATACAGTACATCCTCTTGCTAAATAAATTTAAAAAAAAAATCCTCTTGCTAAAAACTACCTCGCTAGTTGTTATGTTGCCATATTGGTGATATTACATGGATAGGATGGCCCTGTTGGATGAGTAGCACTATTCCGTGCCTACATGTACATCTCTAGTAGTGATTGTTAAGTGTATAATTCTGCTAAAGCATGAGTACTATGGGATCAATTATCCATTTATACCTTTACTATTGAAATATATGTAAATTACTCTTAAAAGATATGTGCTTCTTCATTATTATGCTACATCTTTGTTAATGTTTGTTATGTTGCATCCACCTCCCAGACCTGAATTACTGCGGTCGTTACTATCCGTGCATGAATGGAGGAATGTGTCGCAACACGGAACCAGACCAATACAGATGTGAATGCGCAGAAGGGTACTCTGGGAAAAACTGTGAAATTGGTATGGAGTAGAACGTAAAATGTCTTCATTATATATGTACTTCATAATACTGTAAAAGTGGAAATATTCGTGTGGAATTTAATTTCACTAATTTCGGCTTTTTTAAAAAAAATCGCAAAAATCAATTTATCGCGAAAGTGCCTGTTTCCTAGTATCTGCAAGTAGTGACAATCGTTCTTCAGCTGGACGCCGAACTTTAATTCCCACGAATATGTAGCTGGCTCCAAAACGTGAACGTGCATGCAAACAATTAATGCAAACTTAAATGGATTTACAGTACATAATCTAAATCATCATTAAAACTCTAGACACAAGCTTACTTTACTGGTACTGTATATTTGCTCAGCTTTACAGTGTACAGTGTTTAAATCAGACTCCAAATGTTAATTGTCTATATTTTGTATAATTTTGCAGATTTTTCTGCATAATACACTTGTTTATGAGTGTACATTTTCTTTGCTTAATGTTCATAATACAGTGGTCCCTGCAATTTAAGAATTTAAGATTTAGGTGTGGTGGAAGTGAAATGCCTGATGCATTTGAGCTTCAGAGAAGGACTAAAAATTGTTAAACATTAATGACTTGTTCAGCCAAATAGTGTGATCTTAAAAAATTTAAGGGTGTCATGAAATGGAAGAATATTTTTATTGAAGATAGTTGAGAAAGTGTTGGTGTGTACAGGTGTGCTGGGGATGATAATATGTCAAGCGGTTTGCGCTCCTTCGAGGGTATATGCCCCTGTATAAAACTGCATATCACTATAAATTAAACTGAACTGTAGTTATCCTGCTAAATGATCAATCAAAGTACCGTGTCTGCAATAAATTACATGCCAGATACATTCCATAATCTGCACGCCTGCTATAAAAAGGTATACAAAAATATAGGGAACACAGCTGAATGGAAAAAAAAAAAAGAAATTCAAACACCAGCTGTTGCATCATGCAGAATGTGTTCCTGTTATGGTTAAATGTGGAGAATTCTAGAGTTGTTTGCCATAGCCATGCAAGACTGGGAAGCCTAATGCCTGGCGGCATTGATGGACTTAGATGGCGACCTAATGCCGACTTGATGCCATTATTGATAACTTATGAATCACGTCAGACTATGGGACCGGGAAACTTGGCGTGACCTGCATGCAGGGCCTGCGTTAGGTGTGGTGGAAATGAAATGCGGTGCCTGATGCATTTTTCGCTTCGGAGAAGGAGAAAAAATAATGATTCTATCAGTTATGGGAACTTAAGTTGCAAGGTCACGAGTGAAAAGGGTTATAAAAAATAAACAAATACAGTTGAAATATATTATATATATATGAAAATGAAGACATGATGAGATTATTACTCTCTGTTGTGGCAGTAAATTTAGGATTGAAAGGACGGAATAAACCATGCATAATGATCTTACACACCATTACTACTTTTTTTCAGATTATTAGGTCAACTTTGTTTATATCAAAATTATGTCATGCTTGTTGGGCCAAATTAAAAAAAAGGTCTTCTTTTAACATTTTTCTTCCTCTTTTGCTGTACATTTGTATTTTGAAACAAGGGATGCTATAGATGGGCAAAATACTGTTACTTTTAATTTGACTCTCAACATGCAAAGGTTGTATGTTGAGCTTGTACTTACAAAGCCTCTTAGGTGTTGCAGAAATTTATATACAGTTACAGCCATGTGCTGTAATTCAATTTAATGACAACAACATGGAACTGTGGGAAATTAACGGCTAAGATTCAATTTTATTGAAACAGTCATGTGTTGACTTAATAATGGCACATGGATGCCCAAAAGCATGCATAAGAAATTTCCTAAGAATGAGTCAACTGTCATAGTGAACTATTGAATATATTAGAGATACCCGACAGTTGATAGATATAGACTGAAGATAACCGAGAGAGTATAGCATACATGTACATGCATATAGAGCAGTAAATAACTGTTATGAGCTTAGAATTTCACCAGATTAAGCTACGACACTGTGGCTATAGGCCCAAATTACATAAATTTGCAGAAATTGCACATACAAATGTATGTACCAGCATGATTTAGATAATATATACATTACATGGTATATATTTTTTTTCCAGCTGAAAGTTCCTGTTCCAAGTTTCCATGCCAGAACGGTGCTATCTGTTCCGAGGAGAGGGGCCAGTTCTCCTGCCAATGCCAACCTGGCTGGAGTGGGCATGTTTGTGAGATAAGTTAGTATGACTGGCACATCTTACAGCTCAAAGACTTATTAAGATTACAAGCACATTGTAAGCTGGATAAGAAAAACATCCTATAGAAATTAATATGATTCCTGAATTTACAATGTAGATTAACAAGGCGTATAAACAAACTCTGAATATACAAACTTTTGCAGAAATTTGATACATATATAACCTATTATTCTGGAGAATTCTATTTGATATCTCTCTATTTTTTTTTTCATGGGGAAGGTTATTGCTGAATTATATGTGTAAAAACTGTGCTGTAATCTACGTTAGACAAAAAATTCATTTTACTTTAATTACTGTAAACACTGTACTAGCAGTATGGTAATTAATGTACATTATTTTCGAAAAGCGAAGGTCTGAGATATATCCTATTTTAAATGTATGACTTTAAAAAGTCTGCTTTGAATTGTAATTTCAATGAACACCAGGCCTTACTGGTTGTGGTAATGAAAATAAAAGCGTAAAAAACGAAGCCATGAGGAGTTTTGCTTGATCCCTGGTAAACAGAGCAGTTTTGTGCATGGGTTAGGACATTTTTAACGCGAGGTGAGACAGGTGCGTGCAGTTTCTGTATAGATGGCATACCGGTAGGTGTTGACAGATTCTTATCAACCTCTCGTCGAAGTTTTATGATTTTTAAATAACCCTTAATATGAATGTTAAAAATAGTACTGAGCACGACATGAAATAGTCATGCTATTACCGACTTAATTTAAAAGCTGTAGGTTCAAATTGATGGCAGGTTTACACTATAGTGTTGTTTACCAGTTATTGTTCATCTCACATCCTTTCAGCGGCCTCAAATTTTTTAGCGCATTTCAACCAGAGACCAGAGTGTAACGAAATGTGTCAAACAAGGGGTTTCAAAAGTTGACCCTCTTTTAGAGGAATCTGGCCATAGGGTCGCAAAACAGTGTGAAAAATTGTATATTTATAACTGGGATTTATAGCCTCACTGTGAAAATACATAAATTCAGTCATTTTCCTTCTTTCCCATGTTAGGACCTGCTGGTAGATGCAATTGAATGACATAGTCCGAGATAACTGATACAGTTTAGTTGGGAAGCTAGAGCAATGCAAATATGTGAAAGTGAGCAGAATTAATAATGGTTAAGCATCCACTGCGTACTATTGTGTATAAGATTTCTTTTAACCCTTATATGCCATGTAGTGCCATAATTATTGGTGTAGGAAAGTCCTAAGCCACAATGTATTGGGCATTCTTAATGTCTCGTCCAGTGGTTTTAGCCACTGCATATTATCATATATATATGCGTACTAGTATTATGCACTGTACACTGTGAGTTATTATGGAAAAATATCGGTACCTGTACTTCAGTAGGCTGTGCCAGTTAAAGCACGTAAAGGTGCATTTGCATACTGAAAACCAGAGGGTACTGATGTAGCTTTACCTTAGTGGGGCAACAGCAGTATAATGCATAAAAGGAAGGAATAATTGGTGTAATTAATTTTGACGAATTAGTTTCATTTATCACGATCAACTTGTGGCTACATGTTCTTTAAGGTGCTTGGAATACATGTCTATCTGCTTAAAATTCTTCCACTAATTGCACAAGTAATCTGAGATAAATGCTATTCTCAAGCAACAGTGAATAATTATATGCCAATTAATTATTAAATCAAATGTAATTAAATACAGTATGCAAATAACACAAATTAGATGAATATGTGGGATATTCTAAAATGGTAAACCAATATCTATCATTGGAAAAAAGCATTAGTATAATTTTAAATGGGCACTTTTTAATGATTTTTTTTTCTGTGGGAGACTAAAACAGTGTCAGCTTTTAGAGCCCTTTTTTTAACGTGTTCCGCTACACTACAGCCACAGGGTTTGGCACATTGGCCAGACTCTGGGTTTGGCTTTGTGAAACCCTATTTTGGGGGTTAATGTTCCAGTATGCTATGGATGTACCTAAAAGAGGTATTAACACAACCCAACATACCAGCTATTTTGGAATGCCTTGTCATTCCTGACTTCAGATGTGGTTTTTTTTTCAACAAAAAGTATGATATGCATTACTATACACCCCTGTGAGGTAACTTCCTTGGTTGAATCTCAATTTGCTACAAGGCACTAAGAGTTACCTCCAGTTATTCAAACTGTGGAAATATCTTTTACGTTGGTAATGAAAAGTAAAAAAAAGCTGATATACTGAGAG
>JAAUYG010051097.1_pt1 | contig 18700 bp, 17 predicted proteins | sample 7278091 | NCBI WGS metagenome assembly JAAUYG01 (sample SAMN14350201, study PRJNA611818) | marine sediment metagenome | isolation source: surface marine sediment (0.6m) | place: French Polynesia: Moorea | collected 2018-08
CTTATGCCGGGGTCAGATTAGCATGTCACGGTTCAGAGGAGCCAAATACTACATAGGCAATGTGACCAACATTTTAGTTTCAGTCTCTGTCTCTTCCTTTATTCTAAACACGCGTGTACTTCAATAATGACACTGTAAACCATCCGCCATAAATTAAACTACAAATACGACCAAGCGGCTGATAGATAAAATGACAGGTAAAACCTTATGGGATTATGGGTAAGTGAGGTGTCAAAAGAACCCCAAATAAATAGGGCAATGCTGGAATTTTTATTTTTAATTATTTATTCATGGGGGGTGTCTATGGGGGGGGTCAAAATTCGAACCCCCCTTCACAAAATCCTGCATCCGCCCCAGCTTTTCATAACACATCAGAAAATTCTGTTATATCTGATGCGCGACCTTCTGCATATGTATCTATTTTTTTTTTTGCTGGAGATTTCCGAATATCAGCTGATCTTTTGAAATACTTTAACTTTTTGGCCTAAATTAAGTTTCTCAGAAATAAGAAATAAGAAGCTCATAGGCCTTGTTACTCTGCTTTTGGTGCTTAACAACACTTGCCATGTGACATCAGGTTAGGTTTCATGCCAAATGGCCATGTTGCTGATGTGAGGTATCTTTTTTTTTTCAAAGGTGCAAGTTTCTTTATATTCATCTTTTTCACTCCACAATCAACCTTTTTCTGTATATGTTAGGTTTAATCTTCTCCTTTTACTAGCATATTAAAATTACAAAGTGTCATTCTCTCACACATAATCCAAATACCAGAAAGACGTTACAAGCTATTCTGAGACAAATGCACTGAATGTCCTCATAACGACCTTTAACACTACATGCACTATAAAGTGAAAGGTAATATGGTCTACTGTTACCCTTAAGAGTGCCAGATTTAACTCTTTTTCATTTTACTGCCAGCCGTTTTCAAGTTACAGGCCATTTTGAGCAAGTGCACTGAATGACCCACAAACAACCTTATACATGTACAATGTACACAAAAAAGTCAGTGGTACCATACATGTATATGTTTTGCAACTACTTCAGAGTCCTTTTTGCTCTGTGAATAGCCATTTCCTTCATTTTCCCATGGGCCACATTGAGAAATCTTTCTTTTTAAAATTTAAACTTGAAATTTCAAAATTCTTATAAGCAACTATTCTGAGGACAATTGCAGGGAACATTCCGAATAGTTTTGGTTGAAAAAAAAATCATAGCTGTAGGAGAAGTAGAGTTTTGAAATTTTCCCCCATAGGGTCCCATATTAATGAATATTTCAATCTTTTTCAAAAAAAAAATAAAATTTGAAATTTCAAAATACGAAGGAGTAACTTTTGTCAGGACTGCCAGATTTAGAAAAAGTTTGGTTTGAGAAAGAATCATAACTGTGGGAGGAGTAGTATATTGAAATTTTCACTCCTGTAGGGTTCCATGTTGACGGAAATGAAACAAAAGTTATTAAAATTAAAAAAAATCCACAATTTGAAAAAGAAAAAAATCTGGCAATGCGGTGAAAATATGGAATTAATTCGCTTCATTGTTTCTGATAAAACGTGTTTTACAGACTGTCACCACTGGATGATGGATAACCTGCCCCACAGCATATTAGCTCTGCTGAACCTAATTCTACTGATGAAATTTTTTCGAGGGTGCTAAGTTTGAGGGTGCTACTAAATAAGAGGCCATTTGGAGTTGATTTCCACTGTTGTGCAAAAGGATTGTAGCTTGGTAGCTAATCCTATGTGTTTAGGATATTTTTTTTTTCTTCTTTGCTTGTGCATGTATGCATATTTTTCATTTAGCATCGTATAATTTTTTGTTTTCAACATTAGGATCTCGTGCTGGCTCAGCCAGTAAGAAACGACCAGCATCCCAGGCCAGCAATGTGTCTGGGCGACCTGGCTCAGCAGCCTCTCAGCAATCTCAGGTGCCAGGCCATACCTCTGCAGACAGGCCAGGATCAGGCAGGCCCCGGTCTGGAGCCAGATCAGTTGTTTCACAACAGCAGGATGATCCAGGGACTCCGGATCCACCATATACACAGGGATCTGATGATGTTGAACCCTCAACAGAGAGACCCCATTCTGGATCTCAGAGACCACGATCTTCTGGAACTTCTGGTTCTCGTGCCTCTGGTGTGTTTGTAATAATATCTGGAAGTAACACAATAGGGACATTGGCTCTTAAAGTCAGCCATAGTTTTTTTGTGACCTTGCCCAAGTTATATTACAAATACATGCATATTTCATACAGAATAAGCGGTATAACTAGGCTGTTTTGTGCATTTTAACTGTGGTAAAAAATCACATATGAGATATATACTACTGTTCATGCTGTTATTGCACCGACTTGTAGACTTTTTTTCTTCAACTTCAAGAATAGAATTATCAGTCTTGGACCACTCTCCTGGTCAATAATGAACTCTAATACCTGAATACATATCCTTGATACGTCATGTACAAAAATGGACCTAAAGCCTAAATGGGACTGACTGCTGTGTTGAACAGGGTTCTAAATTATTGGAGGTTCCTCGAACTTCCTCCTGCAATTCAGCTTAACTGTTTTTTAAAAAAGTGGCTTCGTGTCCACAATAGGTCAAGATGGCTCTGCTATGCCTCAGCCAATACAGGACACTGCAGATATGATGACACAGTTGGCAACAGCAGGGGAGGGTGGAGAAGAGGATGACAGTGATGAGGATGACAGAGAACTCATGCCCGGAGAGGAGGTGGAGGAGGATGAGGCAGAGGAGGAGTCGGAATCAGATGGAGATGGGGAAATGATTGTGCTAGATCCAGATCATGTAAGAAAAATCTGACAAAACTACTTACTCTTAGTTTTGAATCAAATCACTAGTCTGAGCAATATGGCTGAGTATATAACTTAAGGAGGCTCAACAGGCTTAAAAAATTATCATAAAATGTCTCAAGTTTCTGCCAAGAGCACTTTATTATATAACAAATTTAAAAATGCAAGAATGTCATGGTGTATTTTGACCAAATTTTATCAGCCAAGCTGACATAAGCAACCATAACTCAGCTATTTACATTAAGAAAGCCATGTTTTCTTGCAAGTTATCCTGGTTGAGTGTCATTTATATGTTAAATACATGGAAAATACATAGGCTTCCAGGCTTGGTTACACTGCGGAAGAGGACTAAACATGTATAGCCCTGAGTCAAAAAATAACCTACCGGTATTTGCTCCAGCAAAATTTGCCAGTCTTAGAACTATGAAACTTCTCTATAACCACTGATAATTAAGACAAGAAAACAATCGTCAGAAAAACATAAGGTAATGTGACCTTAAGTAGTTATATCATGTCATTTGCAAGGTGATAGCACCAAAGTCACAACTTTTTTCAAACCTGTGAAAAGTGGATGCACAATGAATTCTGTTGAGCCTCCTTAAGTCAAAAATAGACTTCTTATTCTCAGCATAATAACTGGACCCCTTATTAATTCTACAGAGTATAGAAGTTCACAGACGTACATAATACTACATGTGCAGAAGTTAAAAACTTAATACCAAAGTACAAGTCTCAAAATCCCTTTCATTTCTGAAGTATGACATTAATCCTTGATGCTGGAAAGCTGCTACCGGTAACATTTTTAGATGATTTCTTAAGTGGGTCTCAGCAATGTACCTGTTTAAAGTGTGATTTAACCCTAATCATACTTAATTAGCTAAGGTTAAATCAGTGTTTACTTTTCTGTCAGTAATTCTTGAGAATTTCTTTTATAATCTCAGATTCAGATATTCAGAGGTTGTTTCATACAGTTCGGTTTTCTCTCCCGCAGCCCCTCATGCAAAGATTCCAGAAGGCTTTGAAGAAGCAACTGGGAAAGCAGTATGAGAAAGTCACACTTGAGCTGCGAGAACTGGTAAGGTATATCATATATGTTTCACTGGCTGGAAAGTATACTAATTTTACAGGCTGCTCCGTGTTCACCTTCCTAAATTCATTCCTTATTCAACAGTTTAATTATCGGTTGTATTAAATGATATTTTCTTTCCGAAAAAGTAGTGAATGCGACATCTTTTATCTTAACTAATATGGTCAGTTAATATATTCAGTATTCTGGTAGCATGCTAGGCTAGTATTTTAAATGAAATGATATGATGCAAACCTTAATAACTCCAATGCCTAGCTCATAAATGCTCTGAATTATATTTAATAGTACTGTAGTTCCAGTGGGGACACAGTTGTTTATTTTTGTTTTATGACACTTGCATGGTCTTATGTCAGTCCACGCTGTTTCAGTCTCATTGTCACTAAATAAAGTAAATATAACAGCACACTAAAGAAGCCTGCTTTTACTACATTCAGCTTGAAGCGGTAAAGAACCGTCGCCAAAGCCGTGAAGACGTAGGTGTAGAACTGTACGGGGTGCAGCAGGAGCTAGCCCGACATCAAGTGATGCTGGAGAAACAACATGATAGCTTCGCCGTACTCAAGCAGAACCGAAACCAGACTGAGCAGGAGCTGGCCGAGGTCAGGGATCAATACAAGCAACAGATGCTGTCTGTCAATGATGAAAAGAAGAAAGGTTTGTGGCAACTGGAAATTCACAGTGGAAAACGGGCTGAGGCATTCTGAATGTAGACAAATGTTAAGCTATATACAGCTGTGCTGTGAAACCTCACCATTAAAACTGGAAAAATGGCCTCCATCATTATAAGATATAGCGTCAGTTTCTAGAATGACATTAAGCATACAACCGGTATCCAAGATAATTAGTGAAATTTTAAAATTCACTAATTACCTCGGCAATCACTCATGCACTGTTGGCAGCTAACTTGGCAAAATAATGATTTTATTCACACACTCATCATTTTTCTGGAAGCGACTCTTAAGCTTAGTGTGACATATACTGTGTGCCCATAGCCATTTAATGCCCATTTATTTCTGGCTTAACCACAATATTTCAGGCCAAAGTTTTCCTCCTTTGGGGGTGGTCTTTTTAACTCTAAAGCAAATGATACCACTGTAGCATATTCTGTTGGTCCCCCAATATAAATAGTCTTAAATCTGGGGTGGTCTTATTTTGCATTACCATAAATCAAAATTCTACTATATAGGACAGATATCAACAAGTAATGTTCAGTAGCTTCAAGCAAATCCTGGTTCTGAGATACCCACGAGATAGATATCCCGAGTATGTTGGTCACTGGCTTCTGTTTGTAAGTCAATTCTGATGTGCATGGATCACAGGTTATTCTGTTGGATGTGAACCCTGCGAGGTTTCGTTTGCTTGTCAGACACTCTCAGGTTTCTGTTGTATATAGGTTGTGGGTTAATTGGCACCAGAAATTTTTGGCACCTGTCATGTTGCTAAGGTCTAGATGTTGTACTAGTATAATACAGTGCTGTAAATCCAGTGGAACCCTACCTAAAGACCACCTCAGAATTAAGACCACCTTGGTCTCAATTCCGGAGTTCCACTGTACATATATATGGGCATGGATGCCATTTTATCATGTAATGTTACATGTTGAATCTTTGATATTGTTTGTATTTGCCGTTACAGGCTCTGAGCTGCAGTCCGAGGTAGAGAACCTTGCACTGCGTCTGTTCTACATGGAGAATGCTAAGGAAGACGTCCGCTCCGACATCTCAATCATGAAAAGGGCAGCAGAGAAGGCTGAGACAGAGGTCTCAAAAGCTGAGACTCGAAAACAAAAACAGGCAAGTGTGCTACCTGTGAAACTAACTGATGATAACCGGCGCGTTTCCTCAATTATATTTGTCTTCAAGGATTGTCAAATTAGTTATTGGTACATGTACAGTTTGAATATATCCCATTTTTAATATTGTCCATGTAAGACTGTGAGAATATGGCTGTAATTTTTTTTAACAAAAGCACTAACTTTTTGACCACTGTAATTACCACTGATATTTAAAATAGTAAGTAAACCTATCAACTTGATTTTTCTGGCAAAACAGTTGTGTTATTAGACCACGTTGACCAAAGTCCTGCCATTTTGAAATTTTTCGTTTTACAACTCCTTGCTTTAAAAAACAGTGTTACATATGCAATATGCCGGTACTATTTTTAACTGAAAATAATAGATATGAAATTTAAAACAAAGGCAGTTATAGTATTTATGTTATAAGAAATGTCTCTATTTTGTCTGTTTTAGGACTTGTATGTAGACAGACTGGTGGAGCGGGTAGACAAGTTGAGGAATGAGATTGCCATGTATGATGCCCAGCTGACTGCCCAGACTGAGGAGACGAAGGCAGCAAAGGAAGCCTTGTCTGAGGCTCATATGGAAATAGAGGTATAGTAAAACCTGGCCTGATTTGAGAGACCACATACTGTCATGAGAGGCCACATTCCTTAAAAGACTGTATCTTATGGCAGAACATGGACCTACATGCATTTCAATGTAATTAAACCTCTCATCATATACCATCTGTCTTGAGAGACCTCTTTTGTCCATCCAATGGGTTACCCCTGGTAATTGTCTTTTGTGACAAGTGCTAATGTATATCACTAACTTTTGGGAGATCTTCTAGCAATCTTTTCAGCTTTTTAGCACAAAAAAATCTGAATTTGAAACATCATTTATGTTACATATATAAATGCCAGAAGTTAATTTGGCAAATAACATAAGAGGTGGCTTCCCAAAGGGTTTAAGCTTTAGAATGGAAATACTTTCATTAGGTCTATTATGTCGATCTGGATGGAGCCCAAAAGAGCATTTTATTGGGCACTTCTTAATTGATACTGTATTGGAATACCTCAGTTACAGCAATGATGCTATATTGCTGTTGTTGTTTTTTTCCTCAGTCAATTAACCTGGAGAAGAAACAGCTGTTCCAGCAGTGGAACAGCAGCCTTATAGGAATGAGGAGGAGGGACGAAGCTCACTCTGCCATGCTGGAGGCTCTCAAGTAAGGACACTTCAACAGAATATACAGTGGTTCATGTGATTTAAGACCCCTCCATTTGACAAGTTCCTCTATTTTAAGACCAGCTATCAGTGACATTTTTCTTATTATAATTATCCCTCCATTTTAAAACCACATTTAATTTTAGGCCATATTTTTCTGGCTGAATGGGTGGTCATAAAATGCAGGGACCACTATTCTTGGCAGGTTGCAAGGAGTAAACAACGATTCTTTAAATGTTTTTTTTTTAAACACAGTTGAACCTTAGAACCACTTAGGGTCAACGTCAAGGTTTTCTTAATTCTGGGTGAACCTTATAAATCAACAAAATAGCATTGCTTTGTAGCTTTCTGTTGACCGACATAAAGTTGCCCTAATGCTAGGGTGGTTGTAATTCTGCAGTGGGGTTCTACTATATATATATAAAGATTTCTGATATGGTTAATTAATGCCTTCTGGTAGTTATGTTTGAGTGAGACAATTAAAATTATAGAAAGGTGCTGGTAATATTGTGTGTCTGGATGAAAAATACATGTACACATATGTGTATAGTATTGTTATTGATGTATGCTTTATATATATGTGTATTATGCATAATGTGTATTAAGTGGATAAAATAATAAGCTACAACTTACGCAATGGCTTACAAGGTCCATTCACTTAAATTGAGACTTGTATGGCAAATATAAACCGTTGATGACATTTCTTCATCACTAACATTACTGGCTCCTTTAATTCAGACGAATATCGTAACATTAGTTGTGTGTGAGATAATAAACAGAATTGATTTATTCAGTCTCCCTGATATTATAAAAGTTTTAACAACTCTGGTTGTTACCCTGATTGCTTTAGCCAACAGCAGCAGAGAATTCTCTCCCTGGAGACCGAGATTGATGGCTACAAGAAAGCCATCAGCAAAGAGCAGGAGGGAAACGAGAAACTGATGATGATCCTTGCAAAGACAGAGCAAGATATCGCCACCGTCAAGAAACTGCTGGCTCAGTGCATTGCCAAACATGATGCCCTGAAAAATGAATATGCTACATATACTCGCATGCTACATGAAACTGAACAGGCCCTGAACAGAGCAAATGCTGTAGGTTAATCGCTGAATAAACTATCAAGTATCGGTTTATATACACTCAGTGTGATATGTGGTAATTATAGTATTATAGAAAACCCTGTAATTTAAGGAACCAAAATACATTTTTAGGAAATATCCAGATATGGCATGCAGTATACTTTGTTGATATACCACAGTGACCAATAGATCAGTTTAACTTTTTTTGTTTGTTTGTTGTTGTTGTTGTTTTTTTGGGTTTTTTTAATAACCTTGCTAATGAGCAATTCTTGTCAATTGGGGCCGTGCTTATAATATATCTCGTACTTAAGGCCACGCTTTCTTTTCCAAAGATATCACTCATGAAATTAACCGTCTTAAATAATGATGTGATAGTGTTCATAGATTTCTCTACAATACCAGGTATACTCATCACTGGTTTTAGAGTAGCTCAAAGAGTTGCAATGCAAGACCTACCGGTATATATACACCTTTTCTTTTTGCTATATTTTAGGACAAAGCCCAGCGTCAGAGCGAAGTGAACGCCCTGAGGAAGCAGATTGAGAGGGAATACCTGGAGAAAGTGAGGCTGGAGGATGAGATTTTAGAGAAGATGAGAGGTCAGCTCACTCTGGAGAAAGCCTCTCAGTACACGGACAAACTCACGAAGAAACTGCGCAGTCGCACCAGAGATATGGTAATTAATAATATATATCTTTATTCGTACTCGAGGTACACTGGGAAGTTTACAACAGTATTATATATAATGAATCTTCATATCAATATAATCTTTCCCGTTTTCACTCTGGCGTGTCATAACATTATCCCTGGTGGGTTTCGAACCCGCACATTGGGGGCATAAATGTTCCTGTGCCCGGCGCTCTAACCATTCCCGAAACCCCATAACCGAATGGTTAATTAATCTGGGGTTTGCTGCTGATCCTTTAGGAGTGTTTATTCCGGAGGGTCTTGTGTTGAAAGACAGCTTAATCCCATCAACCAGAAAAAAATAGGTTTTTAAATGGGTTCTTTTAAAGTCACATTTACTTGTGTCTGGGAAAAAAAATGTACTTTTATAGAATATATAAAGTGTTTCCGTCAGAAGACACCCTCTGTAAAAATGACCAGATGGTCTAGTTTCCCAGGCCTGGTCTATTAAGACTGTAGGCCTGTTCTATTAAGACTGTACAAGCCTGTTTCATTATACTATTTTAGATGTCTAGTTTTCTATGAAGAAAACAAAACATCTCCTTAAAGCATCCAGTTTGCCAGTCTTTCTATCGCGATGACCAACACTTTCAACTTAAAAAACATTTCAATATAAGTTGTATTGTGATTAAGATGTTGAAAGTGCATGTCAATATACTTTCTATCAACCTATGAAAAATACTGCAAGCTTGTCTACCTATTCTTCAGCTTTAATCTAAAAACAAATATTTTAACTACATGTGTGGTGTTACTGTCTGAATTCGGAGAGAATTTTCTGTGATTTCTACTTCCTTGCTTTCCTTCACATTAAGGAAACTCAAGTGGCCCAGGTTGAGAATGACATCTCCAAAACTACGCTGGAAGGCTCCCACACGAAGGCCCGAATAGAACGGCTTGAGAAAATGCTGGCAGAGATTGATGAGGAAATTCAACAGAAGAATGAGATCATCTCCCGGAGCGAGACCGAGATTAACAAGAGGAATGCCCTGGTTGAGAGGAAACAGGGCGTCATCGACCAGTACAACAAGAAGTTGGAGCAGATGATACTGCAAGCAGGAGTATGTCTGTAGTAGCTGGAAAAAAATAGATGTGTAACCTCACCTTGCAGTCATATCGCTAGCAAGATCACTTTGTTTCAGTGTAATGAGTAGTTTTCCCAATGTGGTTCTGTACAAATGTCTGTACTTTTTTTTTATTCACATGCAACATTTTTTCTTTGGGTGTCATGGAGACGGTAAAAGTGCATAAATTAGCATTACGAATAGGTTCAGCTGGGTTTAGTCAATGAATAGTGCTTATTATTGTAAACAAGAGGCCAAGGACCTCAAACCTCAGCTAGTAACCAGCTAGTACACAGTTTTCACTTCAAATACCAAGAAAGTTGTTCACCACTTCAGCACTTGTTGAACCTTTCACATTCCACTATATGCATGACATGTCTTTTTCCTCAGGGTGTGGAGCTTGGTCCACTCGAAATCCAGATCAACTCTCTGCAGAAATCCATCGATGCGGAGCGGCAGGAAATCGCTGAGCTCCAGCAGATATGGCTGCGGGACCAGAGCGAGCTTGTTCGTCTGTCACAAGAAAAAGAACGCCAGTCCACGGGAGTGGAGAACCTGAAAAAGCAGCTGACTATTATGTCACAGAAGAAAATAAGAATTGAAGGTAAACATCTGCTTAATAAGTAGAGTATGTTTGTTTGGCACTGTATATGAGTATGTAGTATAAAAGCAATAGTGCATATTATGCCTGTCCTTGCATTATGTTTCACAGCATGTATACATTGTACATACATTGTTACTAGTAGACATTAACACAAAGTCATGTATAGCAATTCTAATCATAATTTAATTTGACGGTTTTACTGTTTAAGATGTCCAACTATTCAAAACTGGCTTAATCACCAACAAGAATATTGCATTGTGTTATAAACATATACCTCCTACCTTACCTCTAAGACACCTCCACCAAACTTTCTATGGTGTTTACATGGTGACAGCATGTACTTATGCATGCATTAAAATTCTTAAAAAGAAAAAAAAATCCTCTTCAAATGGTTGTCTTATATATTCCAGGAGAAATAAATGGCCAGAAGTGTGATATTTCGGATATCCAGCGCAGTATCCGCAACATGCAGAATGACATGCTGAAGCTGAACCAGCTGCTGCACAAGGAGAGGGGGACAGAGCATGTGCTGGAACAAAACACCAAACTCATGGAGGGGGATTTTGTCGGATCACTAAAGGCATGTATTCTCCAAAATGTATGCATATTCCAAGTCATACAGCCTGCCATGTCATTTGCAGACTAGTGTCTGCATGAGCTTACCAGTGCTTACCATTAGCTTACCATTAAGTAAAAAATAATCTCAAGACATCCAAAGTGACAATAGGCCTAACACACTGTATGTAAAGTGTATATATGTAGGCAAAAAAAAAACAAAAAAAAATTGAAATACTAAGTTCATGAAGTGGATAGCTGTTCCTGCAGTTTTTTTTTTTTAAATCACTGTATCCTGCCTTTGGAAATTGATGTAGCCCTTGTATGTTGAATGACAACAGTTTTATGCAATTGTACACATGTACAATATTTTTATATAACTTAACTCTGCACTAAATATCAGTTACCTTTTTGTGCAATATGTGTATCATAGATTACCCAAAGTCTCCAGATAACCTGAATTGTGCTACTATAAAAAGTATTTTCAACCGGGTTTCTGTTGCGTATGTCCTATGTGGTACCACTTTCAAAGAACAGAACCAATGGGTGATTGACATTCCAGGAGGCGGAGCTTGAAGCCATACAGATGCAGGAAAACCTGGAATCTCTAACAGAGGAGAAGGAAAGATTGCTAAACAGCTTGGTCGAAGCTGAGTAAGTATTTACAGTGGTCCCTGCATTTTAAGACCACCCCTTCAGCCAGATAAATATGGTCTTAAATTGGAGGTGGTCTTAAAATGGAGGGATATTTACACTGAAAATATAAGAATGGTGATACTAACAGCTGGTCTTAAAATGGAGGGAATTGTTAAATGGAGGGATCTTAAATCTGAGGGACCACTGTATATCTTCACAGCCCGGATGTAATATTTGAGAGACATCATACAGTCTGATCAATTCACTACTGATCAAAACCGGGAAAGATTTTGCAGTTAACATGATAACGGTACTCCAATTTCATATAAATTTACTGATATATTTTCAGCCGTAATAATTCATGTCCACAAAATTAAGATGGTCAAGGGAATAATTTTATCGTATGGTAATTAAGAATGTATATATAGCAGAAAAGTGGCTGGGGTTAGAGCGGCCGGTACAATATGACTTGCACAGTGGAAGTCATCTCCCAGCTTGTTTTAGAAACATCTAGAATATATGTACATGTACATAAATCAATATTGGTTTGTGGAAATACCCTATTGTACATGTATATATAAAGGTCTCATATGGAGTTCCTGTATATATTACTGAAGTCATGATGTTTTTTCAGGCTTTTATTACATGGAAATATGTTATTTCAGTTGTACTTTCATTTAAAGTGGTATTACATGTAGATAAAAATGTTGCATAATTAATACATACAAAAAAATATGCTGCTATATTTGCTATATGGTTGTTTTCTTGTCTGACCCTACCAGACGGCAGATCATGTTATGGGAGAAGAAAACCCAGCTGGGCAAAGAGACACGTGCAGCGGTAGACTCCGATGTGGGTCAGGGTGAAATCAAAGCCATGCGTGCGGAAATTCATCGCATGCAAGTCCGATACTCCCAACTCATGAAGCAACAAGAACGCATGATCCAGGAAATGGAAAAGGCTGTTTCTAGGTGTGTTAAAAGAATTAAAAAGAATTGCAAAAATGAGCATGCAGGAAGAATATATAGCATCTGATCGTTGGCTTATTTTCAAAACATAATCAGATGGCCAAAGCTTTTACACCTATTGAAAATACTATATATGAATGCATTTCATAGTTCATCTTAAAAATTATAATCAGCAGCATTTTAATAGCCTTTAAAGGAAAATCTTACTTCTCAGAGTCGCATGTTGAACCTAAACATGTTTTGACTGCACTAATTGTCTTGTTCACTGTGCAGATGTCAAGGCCATCATGTGACCAGGTTGGTCATGACCAATCCAGTGATGTGACAATTGCTCATATGATCAGCCTGGTCTTGTGAGGAAGACATTTTAAAGTCTGTATATTTACTGTTTTTGTTTATTATTTTAAAAGTGAAAATGTCTGTATATTTTGTGTCTTAATATTCGGGAAATGACTGCATTGTCTACCATGCAAGTTGACTAACCCAGCTAGTGTATCTTTTAAGTAAATTTTCGACAAATTGTACAAATTGAATTTTCATTCCTTTGTTGTGCCCAACATCCAGGCGGGACACCATAGTAACCAGGGGAGATGCTCAGTCCAAACTAAACAAGAAAGTTCTCACCAAAGGAACCTTCCAGAGACAGATGAATGAACTGAGGAAGAAAATCAAGACAACCATTAATGTCAGTGAAGATCGGATGAAAGCAATGTGTTTTAAGCGAAACAATTACTAACCTTCTATAAAATAGCAAAACTTGTTAAATATAAGGCTTAAATGTTTGAAAATCTAATTTAGCAATTATCAGTGAACCATTATCTTTTGGAGTGCTCTTAAGGAAATGTGACTGGAACAAGCCAAAAATAATTCAGAAATGTCAGAAAAAGTTATGTATATATAGTGAGATGCAATTTATTGGATCCACAACTCAGAAGAAGGAAAATCTACCTGATATAACAATCAGCAAATGGCTACTCAATGTATAAAGAATCCAGTGAAGGAGGTTCAGCACACTTTATGAAGTGAATGAAAAAAAATCAAAATTGTATTTACATGTATGTAATAAAAAAGTCTGGTCACTGATGTCTAAATAAAATATATCCACAGAAAGACTGGTCTGTATCAGCACTTTTTAGACAAGATTTAACATGGGGAGCCCTGTGAAGATTGGTGCCAGATCACATAAATATGAGTGAATATCATATAAAGGAAATAAAAATGCAGATTTCCTCATTTTTAAACTTGTTGATTGTTGGAGACAATATATTATAAAGTAAAAAATGTATAGGTCACCGATCGTATTTTTGAGCTACAGGGTGAAACTCGCAAGACCTAACAAAATTTCATGAAAAAAAAAATATTTGGGAACTCCAAATCACTTTCAAATTTTTTTCCTAAAACATGTTTCCATAATGGACGATTGTTGTGTTTACTGTGAAATGGAAATAGTATTCCCAAATAATTTCATGTAACTTTAAATGGGTAAAATACAGATCCATTTCAATGAAAGTGCACTGAATCTACTTAAATATAGAAATTTACAGCAAACTTTATGAATACAAAGGTCATGACATTTGCTGCATGAATCATGATTGTTATATTGTTTGTCATGTCTAGGATGCGGGCCAATGTGACCGTGACATCGGGGAATTGCGTGAACATCAGCAACAGCTGAGTCAGCAGCTGGAAGAGAAACAGCTGAATGTACAGCAGCTGCAGGGTACCATGGATACCTTGGATGGAGATGTTGAAAGGGTGCTGGAACACAAACAGAAGGTAAAATATTGTATGAACCTGAAATATATCATGGTCTGTAACCATGATAACAACAAACAGTACCTGCAGTATAGTATAGGATTGAAAAGATTTTCCCTATCATGCTATTCATGCTATTATACTGAATATGTCTAGTCTACTTGTAACTAATACATCAGTTAGTTAAATTATAATGTACCTGAAAAATCTCCCTATCCTTTACCATAGGGGTGATCATGCAAATAAACAGCTATATTGCATGATGACCTTTGCTATATTGCACTGCAACCCTGGCCCAGCTTTTCGGCCAATAGCACAGGCACATGCTGTCTATGTAATTCTATTGTTTATTTCGGCTTTGTTACTACCTGGTAAGGTCACGGGCCATTGCTATATAGGGCTCCACATATGGGTCCAAATAATTTATGCTATGTGACACGTCACTTTTTATTTTTTCCCTATGTCGCCATGTCACTTTTTTATGAGACATTGACGTCACTTTTTTCTACAACTTTTAAAGTGGCCGTGTCGCACTTCGTTTTTTACCCATGTAGAGCCCTCTATATGCCTTGAAGGCATGAAAAGGAAAACATTTGCAGTAACAGCTAGTGTCAAATTGGCCTTTTCTTATCGAAAGAGGAGTTGATGTCATGCAATATTTGGATAAAATGAAGTAACAGGTATCTAATAATAGTGTTCTCACACTTGTTCAGTGATTCATTTTTGTATGAACCAACAAGTGCATTCCGACAAACTTGTGAGTCAGAATGAATGCAGCTGTTGGTCCATACAGAAACAAAACTAAATCATTGAACTCATGTAATAACCTTGAAGAAATAAGACATTTCTATAGAATTTCATGTATAAACCTTGACATCAGTTTATTTGAAAGAAAAATGTCATCCTGTCTTATTACTTTGGGATGTTTAATTAATATGTTAGTCTCTTGAGACATACATGCTGCATCACATATAATTAGTGTTTCTCCTAAAAATTCAATAGTGAAAAGTTGAAACTTGTTTTCCAATTTGCACATTAAAACATGCTGTTGTGTCATTGCTATGTGATTGTCCATTGAAAGATATCTTAAGTTGAAAATTTTGTTGGCGTTTCAAATCATAGTTGCTTTATTATGGCTTACAGAACATGGCTGATTTGCTGGCGAAGCAGCAGCGTTCCAAGTACTACCACCAGGTCAAGGACAAGAAATACACACGCTTCTGTAAAACTGAGGCCGCTCTGGAGAACGAAAGGCAGAAACAGGTGGATCGGATGCAGGCAGTCCTCGCAATCGTAGATCGACTCACACAGGAGTACCCTCATGTTCAGCCTGCACTTCGCAAGGTCACCTTAGCTTATGGTTCACGCGCATTGCCTCCAGAGGACAGTTAAAACAACAATGAGACTGACGCAGTTTTGATTAATACTGTTGATGAAAACTAATGCGATGTGAGCTTTGATATCGAGCATTTACTATATGAATCATGCCTGAGGAACACCCTTGCGAAAAGTACTGTGTTAAATGGGTATACATGGTGTTCATGAACTTGATGTGAAAAGTTAAAAACACTACTACAAAAAGATTGGGATTAGTTATCCATAATTTATTACCAGCACATTAAACTGTTATTACCATATGGTATCTGAATTTACATATTACCAGTAATGCTTCACTTGTGATTTGTTTAAAGGAGTTGCATACATGCATCTCATTGACATTAGTCAGTGTAAACTAAGTGTACAAATATGAAAGAACAAAATATTTGGGCTTCTGTGCACTATATTCGTCTCTAGATGAATATGTCTGAGGTGTGTGTCTGTTGAAAATTATATATTGTTGTGACCTTTGGTTGATTCTGTACACATATCCATGTACTTTATTGCTACAGTATTTATTGTGTAAATAAATAAATTAAACAAACTTGATGCATGGATGAATGACTACAGTTTAGTCTTGCATGAGACTTTATAATGCTCAGATATCAAACAAGTACCATGCCCATACATATTACTCTATTTTTATTGACACTTTTTTTTGACAGACATATTTTATTGCCAAACTGAAAACATCAGTCAAGCCTCACAACAATGCTTCCTAAAAGAACAAAACATATCTCCAAAGTATCTACATTCAGTATATAGCCTAGTCTTGAATCATCACATAACCTAATCAAGCGGCTGTCTCTTTTCCAAATTTTGTTGAAGTATTTCTCCCTGCTAGCTACTGCAATATTTTTCATTTGGGCGGGTAGTTTATAATGTTAAAAATTAAAAAGATTAAATATTTTTATTGTTTAGCATTGCCTTTCTTTAGTTACCAAACATAAATGAGAGAGTGATGTCAGTAAAGCAGGAGAGCAGGGGATTTACATTATGAATAATAAGTGCCCACTAGTTATTTGGCAAAAGATCTTGAATGTAAAACACATATTACATTGGCACGCTCACTGACTGAGAAATACTGTTCTCGATATGGCAAGCATAGCGGAGAAGATGGCTTGACTGAGAAGTGGACGGCTGTAGTGACTACATAGTTAGCGTTAAGTAGGCAGGAGTGAAGTACAAGTGCTTGTCATGCGACGAAAGACTATGATACATTGTGATACGTTGTCTTCTGAATGTTAACCATATAGCACCTGGCATGTTGACCAATAAAAGACCAAACGGGAACACCATGAACTGAAGCAGAGGCTTTTGATCTTTTTGTCTGGGGGCACAGCATGACCGCTGATGGCCAGTCCCGGGACTAGTGCCGTGACTCAACACAGTAAGGACCTGGGAGGGACACTTAGCTAGGAGGAAACCCCTCACCTCAGAACAACCTGTTGGGACTGGCGATAGATCCCAGGATCGATCTGCAGATCGAGTAACATGTAACAGACGCTCGGTGAGGGGAAGATGATCTAGCAGACAAGATGCCCGCTAGGATGAGGCATCAGCTGCGGACACGGTGCCCACTAGGATGGAGGTTAGCAGACAGGGTGCCCGCTGGGATGATTAGTGGACGTGCCCATTGGGATGAAGCAGACGTGGACAGAAGAAGATGGAGTTGCTGGCTCACCTTTGTGTTGCGACCCATGCTGTTCACTAGGCTCTTGTGGCTGAATTAACTACTGGGCCGCCGAGGGGGGGTGGCCGAGTTTGACATGAGTGGGAATAAGGAATCTGGAGGAAGAAAAGGTCAGAGCCATTCCTCTGGGAACCATACATGACAAGCCTCTTTTCCCGGACACCCAGGGGGAAGGGCTGTGACGACATAAATGTGGAGGACACCATGCATTGTAGGAGAATATTGGAGATTTAGGTGAACACAAGACGAGATCAATATACAGGACACTATATATATGACACCACACTGTATTTGGGGGACAAACTGTAATAGCCTAAGTAAGGTGTCATTGGTTATATTGCATATATTACATAAGTGTATGACTCTATATGACTTAAAGCTTCTCTAACATTAGTTTACCAAAGTAGATTCCTTGACGTATAGTGATGCCCATGACATGTTTCAACTGAATCAGATATGATTATGCTCATGAACTTCAATGTTTTTCCTCATGAATATCAGGCTTCATTTTACAACTTGTCACAGTAGAATTATGGCTCTAGGATAAGTAAATAGCTGCATGGACTTCACAAACCAGGCCCTATACATGAACATCAAGAAGAAAATCAGTAAAACTGGGCAAGTAATCTGTATTGAAAAGGTATTGATATGCCCATTAGGAAATTAATTTATACAAGTTAAATATCCATGAGTCTACTAAGATAGACTAGCTATAAGATAAAACCTATCATGACCTATATGGGTATTTATAATATTGGAGCTATATGGACAGGCACTCCAAAATCATATAACGCTTAATTATTTTGAGTGTTGGAAAGCACAGAGACAAAAATAGGGCTCCACATGGGTAAAAAACGAAGTGCGACACGGCCACATTAAAAGTTGTAGAAGTCTGACGCGGCCTTTTATAAAAAACTGTAGAAAGTGACGTCAAGGTCTTATAAAATGTGATATGGCGACATAGGGACAAAATAAAAAGTGACGTGTGACATAGCGTAAAATATTTGGATCCATGTGGAGCCCTACAAATGTGTCACTCAATATGATGCCCTAGCTGGTATTCATTCAAAAAAAAAAAAAAAAAAAAGACAGAGCGAGGCAATTTTTCTCACAGGTTTGAGGGCTCCTGAGACCCCAAAGGGGAGATAATTTTGCCAAAAGGGATCCCATTTGACTAAGTATTATTTGATTAACTGATGGTTAGGTTAGGTTAGGTAATTACTGACCGCAGGCTTATGCTTCTATGGTCAGATCGAAATGAGTATCAAATTTAATTTCAGGATATGGTGGCACGATAATTAAAAACAATCTCCTGATTGGACCAATGCTTGTCCAACCGATTCTTAAAAATGTTAATATTGGGGGACTGAATTATTTCATTTGGAAGAC
>JAAUYG010061586.1_pt1 | contig 18692 bp, 14 predicted proteins | sample 7278091 | NCBI WGS metagenome assembly JAAUYG01 (sample SAMN14350201, study PRJNA611818) | marine sediment metagenome | isolation source: surface marine sediment (0.6m) | place: French Polynesia: Moorea | collected 2018-08
CCGCCCAGGCCAGCCACTATTTGTCCAAGGGAGAACCAAACAGTTTTGTCAGATATCCTACAAGTTTGTCACAAACCGTTTTGCGGAAAAGGAAAAGTGGCCATAAACCAGTGGCAAATTATATTTCGGAATATTATACATTGACAATCCATTTATACACAGGTAATAATCCTATTTCAATAAAATAATGTCTATTATTAGACACTTATGAAACATAGGGTTTAATATGCTACAGAAACTGCCTGTCTGGATGATTTTATGTATTCCCTCAGTAAATGAAGGCCACAGCTATGATGTTACAGATAGATCATGGCTTTGTACTGCAGAATAAACCTAAAGACCTGACCAGCCTGGGGTGGATTCAAGCAGCCGCTGGAGAAATGTAAGGTGTGGCTGGTTTTCCGTTTGGAATATCTTTGGCCCACATACTGCCTCTCGGTCTGTGAACCTTCAGCTTTGAGCAGCTTAGGGGTATAGCAGTTAGCTACCTGGCAGGGTAGTGTTTTGCTTCCAGTAATCCGGCATCCCAGTGCTCCTGCATCAGCTTCCCCCTCAGCCTAACCCAGTCCCCTTTGATCCCAGGGCTTATCTCACCTGGCTGGGACCGGGGCCAGGTGGGATCTTTGATCTAGCTCATCAGGGATTTTGTAGGTAGAGCCATTCAGGTTGAGTTGGGTTGGGTTTGTATTGCTTGGAAAAAGGGGATGGAGGAGGGGGGGGGGTGTACCCAGATGGTGTACATAAACCTTCATGGAGATACCCCCACTAGATGAGATGTAGGCATATAATATAAACAAGCATGGGCCAAGAGTGGAACCTTGGGGAGGCCAGCCATGTAGGAGGAATGCTGCACAAAGTGGGAGGTAAAATCCCTTGAAGTTTGGGTCAAGATTTGTGTGGACCTCACTGCAGGACACACAGAAACTCTTTTGAGCCAGCCACACTTGATCTGGTGACAACTGCATCAGCTCAGTCCTATTTGGTATATCACCCATGTAAGTAGTAGCTTCAATAACATGGGGGAATGATAAAGGCTTCTCACTATCTCAAATCAATAAAGTTGATTTGAATTCTATCTGCCATAGATACCCAGCCAACATACTTACCATACTTATCCATAATCAGCCATAAAGATGAATTCGTAATTTTGAAACAACACAAAACAAGTTATCACAAAGTAATAAAGCACTAAAGGTCTGATTAATACGAGTTCCAAACATGTGTCCTAGAATTCAACCTGTATTGGTGTAATGTCCAAGGGCCTCATTGATAGCTAGGATGATACTTCATGGTCAGTTATAAAAGTGCTACTGGTAGTTGTATCATTCGGGAGGAGCAAGAAATAGCCCAGTGATCATTCATACTTGTGGAGATTACAGCAACCCAAGGTTTATTCAAGCAGGAGATAACCTGTTATGCTTATATGTTTGTATGCCATTGAACCAGGAGCACAGGAGAAACATTGTACTCAATTGACTTCTTCTGAACCCATAGAGGCCCCCTGACTTTGTATCCAGTGGTTTTCGAGTTTGTATCCCAGTGAAAAGATTCCAAGCAAAGCCTAAGCCGCAATGCCGGGCCTGGCGGCAAGGAGGGTTGTAGAAAGACACCTTGAAAAGGAGACGTGCTTTCATGGGCCACGTATCTGTACTTGACAGTGAAAAAGAGAAAGAAAAAAAAAAAATACTGAAAAACCCTTTGGATAACAATTTGCCATGGAGTGGGTACCAAGTTGGTTCAGGGAGTTCTTTCCTCAGATATGCTTATCACCAGAAATGGGCCTCAGTCGGTGGGCTTGTGACAAGGTCCGCCTGGAAAATAAAAACTGGTAGGATTGGCTGAAGGGGGGATCCTTGGTAGCCCATTAAAGGCAGCCGCCAAAAAGGAGGCGAAGGGCCAAACAAGTGCAGCTTTTTCAATATGATGGATCAAATCCCCACAGCTGGAGTGTTTACTCACTATTATAATAGTAATCAACGGTGCCTTTGATCTGGGGTTTATGATCGACCAAAGTCCACAGGCTGGAGACAGGCTAACAGTAACCATTGAGGCATTACTGTAGATTTATTACAGCATTGTTAGGCACGGACTTCTGGGTATTGCCACCTAATACATAGCCAGCAACTATCAGATAGAGAAAGCAGAGGTAGCATTGATTGCCAGACTGGCAATTCTGTCTTGTTTCCAGGTCATTTTTTTGTCCAGGGGTTTTAATAAAATTGTATCATAAAAGCAGGGTATTTCCTCCCTTGCAGCCTGCTGGCTCACTCCCCAGTTGTAGATGTTGATTGGGTTTGCCAGATTTGTCAGACCTGGCTGTTATATTGGGCTGCACAATGGCCAAATACACCTATCGCCTCCTATCATCTCTAAAAAAAGAGAAGAGAAAAACTTTCATTCTAAAACTTCGGTTTTATGAAGCCGTTTTACATTAAACTTGACTTCTGAGTTTAATGTAAACATAAATTCTAATAATAATTCCTGAAACATGTCATCATAATTTCTACTTTTTGAAACATTTTTTTTTAGGGGAAGCCTGATGATAAGAAAACTTCATATCTGGTGTCAGATATTGACTCTGTAGGGTTTTTGACCATTTAGACCCAGGTCAGATCTTGAAATGACTGGACAACCACAATGTGACAGCTTTACATGGCACCAGGAACAGACTGGCTGTATAAGGAGACCGCAGTCAATGCCTGCCACCATACGCCCCTACCTCCTTTATACATCCCGGCGTGAATGTTACTCATGCATATGAAAAGAATATTTCGGTAGTCACTTTTTGGACCATTGTCATTTGATTATGAAAACTGAGCTTTATACGTATAATGGTCTCTCTCCATTAAACCTACTTAATTACATGTATATGAAATGCGTAGAGGTTAATAAAAACATCTAAAAAATTATTGATTTATGTCAGAATCACTGGTATATAAGTGTTGTACATTATGTATATATTTGTCTGTATGTCTTTCCTGCTGAGACTTTGTTCCATTACTTATATTTTCAGGTTCGTGAGGTCTTCGCCAAAGGTGCCAATGGAGCAATATTTGAAGTTAAAGATGACCCAGCATCAGTACCAGTGGTATGTAGTATTTCTCACATAATATACTTTCAAAATAGTATTAAATTACACTACCCGCAGCCCCCAACCTTACCCTTCCACCCATTGGCAGACTGCTAAAAGTCAGAGAGGGATGAACATTGGATGCATTTCCCAATACAGTCCAATTTTCAAGCAGGAAAAAATGCTACCAGTTTTTGTCTGCCATTTAGGTTTTATGGCCCATTAGCTGATTTTAAAACAAAGAGTCTGGGTGGTCTACACCTGCTTGGGATGCCCTGTTGAACAATAATGACACGTCATTACCCAGAGAAAATGTGAAAGCAAAAAAATCTTTCAGGATTCACCGTGAAATGTTGTGGCCCTATGTAACAGAAATGGCGTATCAATACCATTACTTCACTTGGTTAAGAATTAACCCATGCTATTGCCCAGATATGATGGGATTTCTTCCACTGCATGTCAGATGAATGGCCTGATCTGCAGTCAGTCAGATAATGGTAACGACTTCGTAAAATGCCAACCTGGTCAGTACGCATAGAGCATCATGGGAAACTTTGGAAAGAAAACCGCTTCCCTGACTGAGTCTGTCCTCGGACCAGTTTGGATTAATTCTGCAACTGACTATTAGGCTGCGGGTATCCCACAGCATTGCATTTCAATGCTCTGCCGGATGATTATCAGGTTGGAAGACAAAAGATTGCCTCTGTGCATGAACTCACATTTCATGAAAAAAAGAAAAATATGCACCTCAGAAATGTGTATATGTACTATGTATGTGGAATGTTTGCCGATTCACAACCTCCCGACCACAGTCAAGTACAATGTAGGCCGAGTTATATTTTGGATTGATTGTTGAGCCATATATATAATATGATGTTAGTTTTCCTAGGATGGACCATTATAATGTCAGTGTATCTGGCATGAATGCTGGATCACTTGTAAGTTTTCCAGTTTGTGTCTCTGTTCTTTGTAACATATAAACGTACCAGATTATAATATCTAAATTTTAAAGATGGTGAAAGAAAGCAGTTGTGTGAAGTTTCCATACAAGCCTGTGCTATACCTAATAGACACACAAGCCCTTCCAGCACCGAACTTACCACATCTGTTAATAAAGGACAAATTGTAATCAAATGCCTGATAAAACATAAAAAAATAATAAAGAAACAGTAAAATTTGGCTGATATTCCAGACCTTTTGGCTGCCACACATGCGCAAATCGCTATGTGATGTCCTTGTAAACAAAGGTCCACGTGTATACCACTGTTGGTTGTAGGTACGGGATGACAGGCTTTATTATTGAAATTGTTAGACGTGTACCTAAGCCATTCCACTATTATTAGGATGAACATGGTAAGCCAGTATTTGACTTCCCTAGAAATCGGAACTTTGCATGAAAAATGATGTTTTATATGTAAAATGTCTTCATAAATATTTTATGTCTTTACATTAGCTGGAGGACGTTGCTGTCATGGAGGCATTTCCCATAATCCTTTTGGAGGATTCCGAGAACTCCCTAAAGCTTGAAGGGATCGTCACCAAAGTTGGCAAGATACAGGATCTGAATAGGTTCATGATACATGTAGAGATCGACCAAGCTCCACAGGAGGTTCCGATCCAGGTATAAAGCAGGATTCCCCTTGCTAGAAGGTCACGCCATCTATTTGGTACCACAGATACTCGTGTTGCCCCCACCCCCACCCCCAAAATTCAGAATACATTTTGTGATACAATCTTAGCAACAGCAAACCTGTTACCTGGGGGTGGGAGCACTCACCCACACGTGCAGCTGTAAGTCCAGTTATGGTAGAACGTGATGCGTTAAGACTTTTCCTGACTCCCCAACTTCCTATATGATATTTTGGTACCTTTTCTGGCTGTAGGAAATTACATTACAAAGGTTCAACAAAAAATTAAAAACATTTGCAAGATTTAAGATATTCCTGCACATGATCTCATATACGGTATGTGGCACGATTATTTCTTCCAGAGTGAAAGAAAGTTCTTTGACTTGTGGATATTTATTGCTTTGCTGGTCTGCATCTGCGTCGTCAGTATGGTGGTAATACTCAAGGTATGTAAATGCCTACTCACTGGGTGCAAAAAACATGTATCCTGCTGCCTGAAATGCTATTCGCTGTAAATTAAAAATGCACTGAAAGTGAAATATTGGGAATTGTAACCCCACTTTGATTGGAATATATATATTTTATCAACTACTTAATGTCGTTTGGAATTATATGCGGTGCATAATATGTTCATGTCATACGTAGCATAAAAGTGATTCATGCTAATCCAGATTAATTTGAATGATTACTGAATTTAAACGTTTACAGCACTCCCCGTATTTAAAGACCACCCGTGGGATCATGAAAATGTGGTCTTATATTGCAGGTAGTCTTAAAATAAACGTTCAATAGTACACAAAATTGCACCTTGGGACTAGACTGAGTGGTTTTATAACCAGGGTGGTCTTAAAGTAAAAGGTTGTAAAGTAGAGGGAGTAAATCTATTCTGTAGATTCTGAATTCTGAAACGTAAATCTTCTTCTGTTGCAGTTGAAATGCGGACGGAGGCAAAGGAAGGTAATATTCCAAAGTCTGTACCGATAGTTTTCAAAATCTGTGACTTTGTTCTGTTGATCTACTGCGTGTGATGTGCTTGGTTAAAAAAACCTGTAATACAAATAACACCTCTGTCAATGTCACAGAGACATGACATGGCAAAAAGGAAAATCCGAAATGATGATCCCATAGCTTATCGTACCATGTTCTCCCTAACAGACGAGCATACCCTAATAGATGTATGCCAACCTCCAGTGACAAACCTACCACATGATCCAAATGGCAAATTTATCACAGATGCCTTGTGAATCAGAAAATGGTCAAGAAGCAGTAAATTCTGAGAGATTGATTCAGGTCATTTTGGGGGTTTCGAAACATGTGAGTGAATCAACTTTCCCTTGTAAACAAAGGTTCACGTTGGTCCGGGTACTCATGGTAGTGTATATGCATGTTTGGGTTGTAGGTGCCAGCTAGGATATTACTAGGTGTGCAGTCACATCTCTGCATTCGACCATTCAAGTCTGTGGGATCACTTGGTAGACCCAAAGCAATCTGTACGTTTCTGAGCAGGATGGGGTATTCTTGCTATAGCGGCTTCGTCATACAGACAGCCCATGGCTGCTATCTGTGTTTTCTCTCCTCCGTGGTTCTTACACATCCGTTCTCACTTTCCATCGTTTCCAGCCTACAATGACAGACGTGGCGAAGCAGATTCTGGCCAAGATGGAGACAAGGAAATATATGGGACCGGGACTGGAGAGTGGTACGGAGCTGGACAGCTGTGCCATATGCCTGGACGACTATAAAGACGGGCAGGTAGCAAACACGTTCCTGCAGAACCTCAAGCTCTGGGGCACTGCTTTGATTATTGTCAAAGCTGTGTGCATATGTATATAAAAAATATATGTTTATGTACGTATGTCATAACCCATAGCCATTCTAAACAGTTTTGGAAGAGTATAGGGTATATTATAAACCTCCTGCACTTCAAAAAGTTTAATTCTTCATTCTGCTGTTGCTTCTGTCCACTCCCGGTAGATATATATCACTGCTTATAAACTACTGTTGCCACGGCTGTTTCTGCCACTAACAATATTACATGGGTTTACAGTTACAACAAATGCTAGCATAGATTTCTGTGCAAGATAACCCCTGTTGAAATACCAAAAAAAAAAAATAGAAACTGGTTGTCCCAGTACACGGCCAATTTTCCTTTTGGGGGTGAAGCCCGTCCTCTTGACCACTTGAATAAATGAAGCCGAAGCAGCTTCCCAAAGAACTATAATGTCTGACTGCTAAAAAGGCCGGCTGGTCCTTGACTGGTTTTCTTGTGGTAATTCCGGTTCAAAGGCTTACTGAGAAAGGGGGGGGGGGGGCTTATAATATTTTGCAGGTTTGCAATGGATCAATGAATGCAGCAGGACCCAAATGGGTTTACAACTTGTCATAAAGTTTATTGAGAGGGGCGGCAGGAAGGAGTGTTGACATATTTGTCTGAGCCAGGCAGTAGGGCCAGCCAGCCACCAGAGCTCTCCCCGGGCAAGTTGGGTGGGGGGTTTTATGGTCAGTTGGGTGAGGATGTTAACCCACCCATCCACCCACCCACATTTCCTCTCAGCGCTTTGTGTGACAGTGAAAAAAAAAGAAAGGACAAGTCCTAATTTGGTTGACCAGGCTGGGCCTTTAGTCATTCTGTAACAGGAAACTCAGACTGTTATGGTAGTGAAAAGGGGAGCAGTTTCAATAGTGGTGGCTTTGATCTTGAACAGGGCTAGCTGTATAAAGTGGTGTGTGTTGGCCCATGAGGAGGTGGCATTGGCAATCGTAATCAGATGTGTGTGGGATTGCACTTTTGAAAAGATTGCCAAACACTACACCAAGAAGAGAAGTTTTAGTTTAAACTTTCATCCAACAATTTTACTCTTACAGCTGCACAGTATAAAATCTAATTTCAGAGTAGATTGCAGCTAATTGGTGGTTATCCTCTATTATAACAACCATTGCTACATGATTGTAATCATTGTAATATAAATATACCAAAAAGCTCTGTGAATTCTACGCCCAACAACAGTGACTGGCTGCATTGAAAACAAAATCTGTATAAGTAGTTACCTGTAGGATGTTTATATTGGTGTACATGTACCATACACTCTGCAGATGGTAACCATATACAAGTGGCACAAGGGCCATCTTTCTTTAGATGAAAATCAAAAAAGTCCTAAACTGTGACCGTAATGAGGAGACAATCGATGTTAATTAATTGGAGAAATCATATTTGTCTCGATTTCATATCTTTCTGGCATATTGGGGGGTTGCTATTTAAGACATTATATTGTGCATTAATTGTTAGGCTATCTGATCACATATGGTGTTTCCGTTTCGTTATTTGCAGGAGCTACGTATTTTACCATGCCATCACGAGTTTCATCGGTCCTGTGTGGATCCCTGGTTGATAAACAACAGAACGTGTCCACTTTGTTTATATAACATAGCAGGTGAGCTGAGTAAAATCAATAACGCAAGCACAGCCAAACGCCAGAATTAAGACCACCCGTGGTGCAGGCCAAACTGGTATTTAATTTTTTTGGGGGGGTTGGGGGTGTTTTAGCCCTGAAGCTATTAAAATTACCATGATGTGTAACATTTAATGGACCAAAATTTGGTTCTAATTCTGTTGTAGTATTGAACGTCAAGTTTTGCTATGGTAAAGTTTGTTGTGTACTTTGAACGCCACATCATGGCAAAGAGTCAGACACCCTCTACATGTACTAACAAACAAACCTTCATATCAGCGTTAGGATGAAACCGAAAAAGTGACCAAACTTGATGTGAGCGGCGTGTCCTGTATGTTTGCTCTATGACAGATTTATACTCAACATTGCTGCATACAAACTGTTGCTTGTGCATCTAGAACCATTTGTAATTTGAATGCGACAAAACAATAATATAGATCCAACTACAGGCATTATAAGCAACAATGTGCAAATATTCGGTAGCTATATGTTTGTGAAACCTATGACTGTACAGAGAATGTGTGTTTAGTATGTACAACCATTTAATACTGTGTATTTTCTATATTTACAGCATCATTTATACCTGGCATTTATTATTTGCAGAATACTCGTGTCCAAGTGAGACGTCTGGCAGTGTACAGCATCAACCACAGTCCGTGGTACTGGACATCTCCCCAATACCTACACGTGGCACCGCTAGTAACTTGTATTATCAGAGCGTTCCACCTGTGGGGGTGTCAGGTTACAGATTGTACACCCCACTTGGCCCCCCCACTGCACAGGAATATGAGAGAATGTACTTGGTGGGGCGACAAAACCCGAATCATGATCAAGAGTATCCTGTCCACCCCTACCACATGGCTTACAATAGACCCTCCCTAGTTCAGGACGAGCGAGCTGGGTCGTATCTCCGGAACTATGAACAGCTGCCACTGGTGCCTAGTCTTGCCAATCACTGTGTTCAAAACTTGGAGAAGCTCTCCTATCAAAGGAACATGGGGCGATCATTGCATACGGGAGCCCAGCTGTTCCACAGTCAGCATCATCCAATCAGCAAGCATCGCCCACATCGCCATAGCCGACCATCGCGACATAAAAATTCCACCCACAGTAAAGTCAAAGGTGCTCGCACTGTTCCAGCCAAGCCGCAGATGGAATATTCGTCATCAGATAGTGAGAGAGACTATGCCAAGTGCACGTCTTCCCAGAGTGCACGGTTGTATGAGTACGCAGGCTCGCACTGCGATGCTGACGTGAGTGGATTCAGCACTGGGGTCAGTGGACCAGACAGTGATAGCGTTCTGGACAACAGTATGGATCTATCCTGCCAGGATATTAGTAACAGTAGCATATTTGGCAGTTCGGATGCCCCGGCAGACCTCAGTGGAAGTGAACAGGGAGAACAGGAGAGATCACCGAATGCTGTCTCGCCTCTCCTACCGCCCGTCACACTCCAGCCGACATGTGTACAGAATCGCCGCTCAGCCAAGCATGGCCACCACCCCTACAACAAAGCTCGTTTCTATAGCAACCTTCCCAGTTCTGTGATACCCAATGTGGACTGTCGGGAAAAAGACCTCTTGTCGAAGGTTGTTCCCGTAGCTAGTAGCTGTAGTAAACCGAAACCTTGGAAAACCCCAACCCAGTCCAATTTAGTCATAAGTAGCAGTGCCGGAGGTGCTGCAGGGTCGGAGACATCACTGTCATCTGTCAGCACAGCTGGTATGTCACCATTTGTCAGTGACTGGGCCAGCGGGAGTGGCTCTGATACCAACAAAGCCAAAATGGAACACTGTAGTTACTGTGGGTGCCAGACCAGCCTTGGCCAAGTCGCTGTACCCGCAATGTCAGCCCAGCCAACAAGGGAAAGCTGTAGTTTAGCGGGTCTCAGTCCACTAGTGTTGCGACCGAACCTTCCTGTTCGACCTTCTTGTGCTTTGACATCATCATGGTGTCCTTCAGATAGATCTGCTAGTGTCAGTATTCCGCCGATGTTCGGTCTAGACTCCAGGTTTCCTGATCAGCCACTATCCTGTTGTGATAATTCTACATTGGCAGCCCAGACTGAGCAGCAACCCAGGTTATTACGCAGTAACGAACCGCTGTCCAAAGACAGTCGACAGTTACCACCTCCTTCCTATCATGTGCTACCTCTGCCATCTTGGCATCGCCATGGAAACCTCCAGGCCTCTAGTCATCTCTACGTCGCAGACTGTGAATTGTGTGCGTCCAACATGGACTGGTATTCGGAGGCCCACTGTGAGACCCTACCCGCCATAGTGTTAGAAAATGAAGCTCCGGGCCCATCTGTGGGTCGACCCTGTGCACTGGCCGACAGACCTAGTCCATCCGAGGGAAGTCCGTCAGACCCGGAAGCTAGTCCTAAGAGGTTTGTGTTGAAAAGAGATAAATACAATCTTGTGCATTAAGAAAATTTCTGATATAAATTTTGGCCCAGACAGTTTGCCTGTTATCATACAGTTATTATACAATTTTTGCACACTTGTAATGACAACACTATACTAGTAAGGTCAACATTTGCGTATTGACTCGAGTGAACAAAATTGGGTCACTAAAATGTCATTTAATCTCAAACATTACTGTATATGTATTATATGGTTAAATCCAGAATTTCTTATCAGATGTGTGTATGATTGGTTACAGGTAGCGTCCGCATTAGTCCCATGGAGTATAAGTGCTGGGAACCTGGGCTGCGTAGAGAACTAATGGCAACTGTTCACCACACAGGTTGGGGGTTCACCGTAACTCCCTGCTATCAACAGTAAACACAAAGCCGAACGATATTCACACTGCTATAGACTGCATGATATGAACACATCAGGGTGCTTAAAGCCAAAGGAAGCTCAGAGAATAAGAGAGAGAGGGAGAGAGAGAGAGAGAGCGACAGAGAGAGAGAGACTGTTGAAAATATATTATGACTCACTGTGATATACTTTATCTACCTATGTTGTGAGTTGAAACTCAGTAACTAAGATTGCCTGGCAAACAAATAGAACAAAAATCTGTGGAAGCTGCTAGTAGTTAGTTTGTATAGTCCCCCCCAGGTGACGTTAGCTACTAATAGTGTAACGGTATTTGACATCTAACATATACACAGTAACAGGTAGAGGAGTTTCATCTTCCGCATAAGACTGTCACGAAGAATTTTACCAAGGGTAATTTGTTTTTCGTCCAAGATCTGAGGCAGGGGTGTGATTCGACCCCAGGGCGCTTTCGTTTTAAAAACAATATCTAAATGCCATGCATCATACGAAGCCAACACCTCTACTGCTTTCGCCCCAGAGGCCGCTGGCAAGTTCAGTGGTGGCACTTGCATTTCACTTGGCCACTCTTATGTGCTCATTTGGTGAAAGACAAGGCTACTGCCAGCTATAAGTGAGTAATACTCATATAAAATGCTTTGAAGAATTCGACAGTAATGTCTTACATGGAGGAATTACGGGTAGAGGTATCTGATTTTATGTAAGCAGCAACCAAGTTTCTGGAGAACTGTACACAGTGGTTCCTGCCTTTTAAGACCACCCATTGAGTTCAAAGTGGTCTTAAAGTGAAGGGATATTTACATGTATATTGAAAGTATAAGACTTGTCTCATTGGTGGATGGTCTTAAAATGGAGGGATTTGTTAACTGGAGGGGTCTTAAATTGCAGGGACCACTGTTCTGAAATTCTAGTGTGCTGTCGCCAGTTAGTTACAAAATTGTCCAACTGGCTTGGTAGATATTTTGGAGGCTTTAACGATAAAGTGTCAAGACAATAGTTTTTGCAGTTTCTCAGCTAAGCTGCGCACGTCATTTGCTAGATCATAAATGTCAGTTTTGTTTTATTGTCATCGAAATCAATCTCTGTCACATTGAGCTAATAGGTCATGATGAATAAAACAGGGAAAGAAAAATTATGCTCAGTACTGTAGTTGGCCAACTGTAGCTGTCTTATAGGTTGTTTCTCAAAAGGTATATTTTGGCAAGTTGCAAAACTTTATTTTGAAGGGAAAGGTCAGGCAGGTCATGGTTTGTATCAAAGCCGGTTCTGTGCTACTGCTACTACCGGTAGATCATGGGATTCTTTGGTTTACTAGACTTCAATACGTATTTTTTTTTCTAAAATACCTTTTTTTCTAAAATACCAAGTTGGTTGTCCTCTGTAGTAACAAAGATATGCCGGCATTGTTTAACCATACACTTCGCTGCGGGTCACTTGGTGTATAGCGGGTTCAGTTTGTTGTCCAAACAGTATGCTCCCCCCAAAATCCAGTTCTAGGTCTATCCCAGCTTTTTATCTGCCGCGCCCGATAGACAGGGTACAGCCACGAAAAGCGCTGGCAAGTGGCTGATTGACTTTGCCCAAGTACCATTGAATTGCCAACTTGCCATGATAAATGCTCAGTGTGCATTTCTGAACAAAGATGGAAACTTGGCATTAGTAGGAATGTCACCAACGGCTCCAACGTCGCCAGTGTGCGGACTTTCCCACTTTTCGCAGGTACATGCCGCCATATTCTTGCTGCATAGCTCCGTAAAGCAGCAGTTCCCGCAAAACTGGGAGCCTGGAGCACTTGACGATTTGGCGTTTTATTTAATGGTGGGGCACCTAGGTATACTGTGTCAACAGCAGGCAACAAAAGTGAAGAACACTTCAGCCGCAAATGTGTTGCCAAGTTCAAAGGCGGGATATGTGGCAGGCAAAGCTTTGGCTTTTATAACACTCAGTCGCTCCTTCTAGGTGACATGCTATCATCATTTTCAACCAGAAAAAGACTGCTTTCAGACTGGTTCCATTATCGACCCCACCCCCACCCCACCCCAAATATATTTTATTACACTCCTAATCCTAAATTCAGCCTACATGCATACTTATTTTTGGTACCAAAAAGGACAAAATAAGGTTATCCCCAACATATGCATCAATTGGCAAACGGTCAAGATTTCTTTGGCCTTTCTTACACACCTGAAGATTGCTGTGACTCCTTTTCTACAGTCGTTCCGGCTGTCCCGAATTCACAAGCTCTGCTGTATTTATTTGCTGATATGGTCAAGAAGAATGAGACAATGTTATGGACGGCTGTTAAAGGCTGACGGATGGCAGATTTTGATAGCTATTAATGAAAGAGAAATTGTACTTGCCTCGTAATGTATAATATATTTGCTGGGAAGGTACAAAACGCACGCTCTGATGTTGAAGATATTTTCTATTTATTGGCACATACCTCTATGCTCGTGTGAAAGTATGACTAGAACCTGTTGTGTGTAAGTGTGATGCTGTGAGCTTGTATATGTATGATATGACTGAACACAAAGTCCATGCATTTGCTCAGTTTCTCGTTTTGTGGATTGGTATAAGTATGTACTTATCAGTTTCTGTGGAATTATATATTGTGTACAGTTCCCACAGATGAACTGCAGTGCTAGCAGTTCAATTTAGACACGAAAGCTTGCATTTGCAAATGTTCCAAAAAAAAGAAAGTGCTCATTATTGTTACAAGATATGCCATTACGTGTACCGGTACGGCGCCTTTAGAAGATCTGGGATGGCACGGTTTGCTTAAAGGAAAAACAGCGTGTTCAGTTGAATGCTCCTTTACAGTTTAATCGTGTTGAAAGCGCTACAAGAACGACACTGCTTCTTACAGCTAGTGCACTTAATAGAAAGATTACGGTATCCCTGTATAATGTGACAGATGGGCAGAGTGACGTTGTTGGACAATGTCAAAGACTTCCAAGACTAGTCATTACGAGAAGTTGAGATTTTGTGCCCCAGGCACAGGTCAAAGGTCTGTGTAAGTTTGCAGAGGATGGGTGAGATGTGCAGAATGTTTTGTTACAGTCAGCATTTGCTAGTGTGTGTAAATTCAGTTGATTATGCGTAACAGCGTTTTTGTCGCCTGCGCAGTGGAAAAATTGGTTTACCAAGGTACATGTGTGTACATGTAATGATCCGCATGTAGATCCCCTCTTAATAAGCTCCTGTGATAAGCTTCTGTCAAGTCAAAACACAAAAACTTAATTCAATATCCTGGTGATATTTCAGTGGTTTTCTAAGTTAAAACAGTTAAAATTTAACACAGGAGTTCGTCTCACTGAAATTGCTAGACAAGATGGCCTTAGCTTCCACCCTTACTGTTTGCTGCGAGCCATTCTTGTGTAAAAATGTCATTTGCATGAGAGTTCACTCCAGTCTAAAGAAAAGAAATATGCAACAAAGTTCCTATGTCTATGCCATAGTCATTCCATTTAGCTCAGCATGCCTTTAGAAACTCTTAGATGGTCACTTGGAAAAAAAGGCAAAGTTTTTGAGTGAATGTTCTTGGCACTTTTAAAACCTAGCAGCTAGGGACCAAGACATTGCTGAGATGCTCATAGAACGCATGCTATGTCCTTATTAGAGCATATTCACTTAACACAATGTATGCAATACGTGTACAATTCAGATTTGGGGTCTCCTAATTGACACTGGTACTCATTCATCAGAAGTTTTAACATCTTTATAAAACGTTCATATGTGAATGTTTGATGGTGTATGCTTTGTTTCGTACGACATGTTTGTGATTGTGGCAGCTGTGCAAGTGACTACCTTTGTGTTGGTGTTTGGTGGGCATTTATGTTCAGTTGTTGATGGCATTTGTTTTTTCTTTTGAGAAAGATATGTTTGAAAATAAAAGAGAATATGATGGAGAATCCCGCTATTTCTTTCCTTCTTTTTAACAGGGGGACAATCCTCTTGAACTGGCCACTTTGAAGACAATTTAAGGAGTCGACATGCACATTGCATTTATCACACTTTAATTACATCAGAAATATTGGTCCTAATGGATTTCCACTAGCACTCTAATCTCAATTTATCTTTTATTTTCAAGAAGTTTCAATAGAATATCTGGCATAAATATGAATATAAACACACAGAACATTGTAGTCTCCTTTCTTCCTGTTATGAAACGGACAATTCTCAGGAACTGGTTGCTTTGAAGACAATTGAAGGATTGTACATGTACACTGCATTTATCACAGCAGAAATAGGGTCCAAATGATTGCAGTGTGCATTAGAATTTATTTTCAAGAACTTCAAATAGAATATATTGCATAAATATGAATATAAACGCATGGAACATCTCGGTTGCAACCTTCCGGGTCCTCAAGTTTTGATAAAACTCTGAAACCCAAAAAGCATGAAGGCGAATGCTCTCTAGGTGGGAAGAAGCCACATATACAAAACGCTAAACATTGGGATACATGAAATAGAAGCATTACAGCTGCCTTTTGTTGTAAAACATCCGATAATATCAATTCTCGTATAAGGTACAGCATAAGGCTGTAGATGCATTTTAAATTTAGCAAGGTGCACTGTCTTTCAATGTTTTTTTTTTTTCTATTAATGGAAATGGAAACAATACAACCGCAATAAATTTCCTAAAAGAGAAAAAATATTTGGTACTCCTTTAGTTCTAGACTAACCCCAGTCTGTGGCTTGCGGTGGTTCCGGTGATACTTTATGATAGGCCTACACCCCCTCAAATGTAGGGGGTGAAGGCCTGTCAAAACCATCTCCAGAGCCCCTACTACACGTCACAGCTTCTGGGATTTGTTCTAGACAAGTTAATTCACCAGGATCTGATGTTAATAAATATACCTGTAGAAGGTGGTGTCGGTCACATCAGAAATTCAAGAAACATACAGTGGGTCGGGTGTCCATTGAGACACATGCATCACCCCGCCAAAAGTGACATTTGTTAGATCTTTGTATTATAACGTCTAGAGTACTTAGTGGCTAAGAATACGGGCGAATAAAGCTACTTTTTTGACCATGCGCACGTTCCTGGGATCCGACGTTAATATATATACCGGTAGAAGGTGGTGTCGGTCACATCAGAAATTCAAGAAACATACAGTGGGTCAGGTGTCCATTGAGACACATGCATCACCCCGCCAAAAGTGACATTTGTTAGATCGTTAACTCTGTTTGTGTATTATAATTACCTCCAACAATCTATAAATTATGTGCTGTCAGGCTGCTGGTATTGGTTGGAGAGGCTTCTTCCAGGAACTACAAGCTAGAAGATCTAGAGTACTTTGTGGACCGGGACCAGCACCTGGACACACTACCACGAGATAGAGAAAGCTGAGAATATCGACTTGTACATGTTGTAGTCTGCATGAACGACTGTAGGTAAATGTTCAACTCCCCAAAATAAAATAAAATGGCGTTGAGGAACCGCAAGTTTTTTAATGGCTGCTTTACGATAGTAGTAGTAGTAGTAGTAGTAGTAGTAGTAGTAGTAGTAGTAGTAGTAGTAGATTTATCAAACTACAACAATCGTTTTCAAATACATGGAAATGCAAACAAATTGTACAATCTGTGGTTGCATATCTTAGACAATGGCTGACTGTAAACTGTACAGCAGCAAACACATGTTAATTAATTAGAATATTTTAAGACATGTACAGTCGATACACGTAAATAAAATTAATATGGCATGTGTTTTAAGCACAGGTATATTCATTTCATAAAATATAAAATCTGCTACCTGACCTTTTCGGGACTTGAAGAACCCGACGTGATTTATTTCAGGAGATACACAAATTCGACAGAAAGTAAGTGATATTTGAGGAGTAATTCTAAGAATCTTATTTATAAATCCTGACATGATTTGGGTAATTTAGGAATCTACGGCGGCGATATATGAATGTGGACTGAGAAAATTACGAATGACTATAAAGCGACCGCGAGCAAAGGCACAAAGGGTATCTACACATGTTGCGTTTTCAGTGCACCCATTTGACAGAATTCTGATCTTCTGACGACAGAAACATACCTTTGATTATCCATAGCTATGGCGGCAGGCATATTAATTGTGGCGGTGCGGCTGCCAATACCAGAGTTTTGCATTTTTAGCTCTGCTTGACTGTGTCAGCAGAGCTAATGCCGGTGTCGCGTCATCCGTCCATCGTCCGTAAAACGCGTTTTCTCAGAAACCGTCAAGCAAATCAATACCAAATTTTGTGGAAAGGTAGCTATCCACCATATCTCCAGACCATTTTATCCCGTTTTTAAAAATTTTGGATTTTTGAATTTGAACGATTTTTTTTTCGTTTTCATTAACATAGGACCTATGGGAGTGAAAATTTCAAAACGCTACTCCTCCGACAGTTATGATTCTTTTTCAACCAAACTTCTAAAAATTCCCTCAGATTTTCACACAGGGAAGTGTGTAATGAGTTTACAAACTCATTACACTGTAAACTCATTACACACTTTCATCTGTGAAAATGTGACTACTTGCTATATCAACCTCGTTTTGAGTCCTATAGCGGGAGAATAGGGTTTTTCATACGATGGGTCAGCCGGGGGTGGGTGGAGTATTTTCACTATATTATCTATGAGAACATTTTTTTTTTTGCTTTATGACACTTCATAAGATCGTGGTGTGCTTACATTAGGGGAAGGCGTAATGTAAGGCTTTAAGTTATGGGAATGCATGATATTATAATATTAGCCATTTTCATTTTATCCCTGACTGATTAGTAACACATGCAAAATGACTGAATTTTCCTAATAGTTCAGACTTGACTTTGACCTAAAAATCTAATGGTACTGATTGCTAGGACTGGGTATTATATTGCTCAGTGGCTATTATGATTAGTCGGCAAGAGTTTGGGCCTGGGATTTTTTGATTAGGGAAGAATGAAAAAAGGATTCATATGCAAATGAAAAAAAAAAAGATTCATATGCAAATTGTTCACGTACTTATCAACTACTCAATACGTCATTCCAGATATTTCTGAGACTGCTGTGATGGGAATTGGCATATGAACAATCTTCAGCTTTTAGCTCTGCTTGACTTTGTTAGTAGAGCTAATGCCGTGGCGCAGGCGTCCATCGTCGTCTGCCCGTAAAACACACATTTTCTCAGAAACCGTAAAGCAAATTATGCAAATTAATGCCAAATTTGGCAATTTTGAAAAGGACTCTGAATTCATCTCAGATGAAGAATATTCTTATATAATCTTATAGTCAAGGCAAAACATCATAGTCAGCCATTTAAAACCACTTAATTCCTACTAGGGTCTTGATCACTGACTGCACGTGATCATGTCAAAGGTGTTGTCACATGACCAGGCTTGCCATGTGACAGGAGACTAACCTCTTGTTATGACCACTGCGTGAAAGTCTATTTAAAGGTTTCCAATACTCATGCCTTGGAGTACCAATTAAGCGTTTCACATGCTGATGCAATCACATCATGCGTATTGACTATCTGTACTAAATCTGAAGGTAAATCTTTTGCTAATGTATCTTTTTCAAACCGGGATGCCCTCCTCGCGTTGTACAGCAACGGAATGCCTAGTCTCCTTTTGTATCTGAGTATTTTCTATAACCTGTAGCATTATGCCAGCATTTTTTAGCTCTGCTTTGTGCTACTGCACAGCAGAGCTACTGTCGTCACGCGGGCGTACGTCGTCCGTCCGTCCGTAGACATCGTTTTCTCAGAAACCATCAAGTGGATTGACACCAAATTTTACTGACAGGTGCC
>JAAUYG010128939.1_pt1 | contig 18692 bp, 14 predicted proteins | sample 7278091 | NCBI WGS metagenome assembly JAAUYG01 (sample SAMN14350201, study PRJNA611818) | marine sediment metagenome | isolation source: surface marine sediment (0.6m) | place: French Polynesia: Moorea | collected 2018-08
AAATTTTTGATGCTAAAAAAAAGGTTTCCTATTGGGGGAGTGCACGATGAGTGCAGCTACATGTATAGATGAATTATAAGTAGAAAAAAAGGACGTTTTTTCTGGAATGGGTCAGTAAGGTATTTTGAGAGTAAAAATGGGATCCATTTCGCCTCCAGTCGAGCCTCAGTGTACAGAGTGCCACGCCACGGCTGTCCCCACGACTCCACCGAAAGGAGAGCCAGAAGAGTCGTGCCAGCTGGCTGAACCGTTTCCGAACCCGCGAGGACAGTAAGAGTCTGGTGGACAGCCAATCAGACAGCGAACAAGAGGAAGAGAACAATCGGCGGCCACCACCGCGGCGACGCAGCTCATTCAATAACTACAGGTAGCGCCTTTCTGCAATGCAAATAAGCCTTAACATGACAGTTGCTGCACTATGGATAGGAAAAAAAAAGAAATAAATTAAAATATAAATATTTGCAAACAAACTGGCAACTCCATACATTTGCATAGCATGTAGGTCAGTTATGTTAAATGCATGTTGCCTGTTGATCGATATTGATTATTTTCCCCATTTCAACTGTTAAAAACTAAAATTCATAGTGTCCCTCATACACATTGTTCATTATTAGTTTTAGTCATCGTCACACTTTTGAAATACACATATACATGTGTATACATACATGTTCTTTTGTTAAAGTTGTAGAACCTCTCTGATATATGTACTCTTTCATTTGGTCAAACATTCGTTACTCTTGGCAAAAAATATATTATTATAATGTCCCTTTAAAATAATAATCCCAGGATAACCATATTCTTTCTTTGAATGAATCTGTATCTCTCTACCCTAAATTTTGGGGTCTGGAGTGCTCCCAAAGTCTACTTCAGGGGGTCTGGTCAAATACTGATGGTAATTTTTGTTAAACTACACAAAAACTCACTCAGTGGTATGCACTTGAGTTTTGTTACTATTTGACCCAGCTATTTGCATGTTCTACCTGCAGTGGCTGTGTATTATGACTCGTATATTATGCAATAAAGCCAGTTAACTATCTAATTAATCAACTATTGTATTACCCTATGATTAATATTACCCAACTGTTTATATTAATGGATTGTAAAAACTAATGGTCTAGTAGAAAGGACAGAGGTTATTTCATGGATGATAAAATGCTCCTACATCAGGTTTGGTCATAACGTCAAGGATTGTGATGAGTAATAGATAACAAACGTCTCGAGATCCGGAGGTTGACATTTGTGCCGTGGGTTGCCGAGCAATTATTGACATTATTATTACGATTTGTGCCGTTTCTCTCGTTTTATTGCCTCCGCAGTCAGTCTATGTGTGTGTGGCTCAACCAGTGCTCCTCCTCCATGTCCTCCGAGGGTAGCCACTATGCCGACTCGAGCAAAGGTTCCGTAATCTATTTTGGCAGTCGTCCAAGTACTCCACAGATCTCCCCTACCTCCCAGCATAGGTAACACAGAAGCAACATCGATTTCTGCTAGTGCCGTTAGGCGTCGTCGTATGAACACTTCCTTCTAATTTTCTTGCACTTTTCTTACCACTTCACTACCATCTCCCCATTGGCAAAGAAAAAAAAAAACACAAGCTGCCCTGGCTTGATGTTGGGGTGATATAAGCTATTGTGACAGTTGCCTAGGCGCTCGTATATAGGTGGTTGTTTTGTCTTGTGTGTGACTTGTCGTGATTTCTGTCTTGTTGCTGTAGTAGTCTGATCAATGTCGTGCAGATTCCTTTCATTTGAGCTCAATTGTGGCCAAGCAAAACACCAGTCTCAGGCATTTCACCTGCTTTCTTGCTGCTTTTGTGCACGTGGAGAAAAAGCGTGATGGTGTCTGATTCGATATTGTGTTCATAAGGCGGTGTGGTGGAAGCTAAGCAGCATAACACCTGGCTATCGTATGACGTTGGTTTCCGTAATGTCCACTTTCCGGTGCCAACTGAGACAAGTCGCATTGTAATACCTATAGCAGCACACCATGTGATGACACACCTGACAGAGTTTACCTGTATATGCCATTGTATCAACTGAGACCCGACGACTGTTATTATAATGATAAGTCATTATCCTGGATGTTTGACAGCATCCTGTATGACTCATCAGCTACCTGTTGGATGTTTTATGGGGGTGGGGGGTGGCGAGGAGAGTGTGCAGCTGTAGCATAGCGCTATTTTGTTCTTGTGCATTTCACATTAATCGGCATGTGCCATCTTCATGATCTTTGCTGGCAATACAAATGCAACCTGTGTTCACTGCAAAAAGAAAAATGATACCGTATCTGTGGCAGAGAGGTACTACTATGGAGGAATTTGTAAGCAGATACTGACAGTATGATAAGTTCCTGATGAATTGTACTATGAATCAACTGGGTGTTGCCTTTTCTTCCAACACTCAGATGAATGTACATTAATGCATGCACCAATTTACACATGGTAAATCCATTTACAGTATGTTCTGTTAACCATAGAGTGTTTGAGCACAGTGGCTTTTAAATAACAGATGAGCATAGAGAGGAAATACACATACAGCATTATGTATTTCAAATCTAGGCGAACCGTCACCCAACTGTTGATGTTCTATCAGAATATTCTGTGCAAAGACTTGTCAATACAATCAAATTATTGGCCAGTGCAGCGCACGCTACATTACTGAAAAATTCATGAAGAAAAACAAATTAAGCTAATATTCTCAAGTGCTTTGAGCAAGTGAACGGGATGTTTATTCGAGCTGTAAGAGATTTAAATTATGGATGATGTCCGAGGGATGAGACTGAGAAGCAGGCCATCATAGTGCAAGCATTTAAGGTGTATCACTAAGCAGGGCACCCAAAGTCCATCATAATGCATGCGCAATCCAGACACCGAAAATTTTAACTTTCATCCACAAGAACAGGCGCTTGAAAGCAGAAATCAGAGCATTAATGCTATGACAAAAAATACCGTAGGACTGCCAAATAATTTATACATGAAAATACCAATACTTTGCACTCTGTTTCAGTCGATATCTGCATCATGTTTGTGCTGACATAATTTATAATCTTCTGCAATAATCTGGTGTATTATCGTATCTCAGCTGCAGTATATATTTGTGGTCTGGTTCCCTTTGATCGGCCTTCAGTATCCGGTATTGTCAGAGTTCATTACTCACGGTGGAGGCGGCTTTGTTTTGTTTGATGGATGAGCTATTCGCTTAGCGATATAATGGCCAATATGTTTGGAAGTTAGAAGTGGGCCGAGCAGTAATGGTCCAGCTATGGAGGATCGGAGACACGCGTGGGAACGGAGAAGGATTGTAACTGTATAGGATGAAATAGGAAGTATGTATTGTCCTTGGTTCTAGTAGCAAAGCTGACATTGTTAACATTGGAAAAGACCATTGTACTTGTAATACTAATTAGGATGAAACACTGTAGCACATGGCCCTTTAGGGGATGCTGGAAGAGGTGGGCAGCCTGCATACACTCTGCTATCTGGTTGTCATAAAATGGAAGAACAAGCGGACAATAATTTCCTATGATATATTATTGTAAAACATTGTCTTTGTTTTAACAGTGAGAAGAACAGTGTTTTTAGCTTTATCATTAATCCTAACATTTTATTATTAATAAATGTCAAACACCAAACAAGACTGTTTGAAAAACAGATGCCAGAAATAATATATATATATAAACCCCAAAATGTCTAAATGAAGAAAGATGCTGATGCAAAATTCACTAGTTCCTCACTCTGAACATTTTTTAGACCAATGATGCTATTAATTCTTTACATTTTGTTAGAACTGCTTTACATTTGTGTTGCTGAGGAATGTATGCACCTAGCCACATATGTATTATCAGTCCATGTGGTTGAGCAGTTTCCTTAGAGTCTTTTACTTGTTACATACGACGTGTACTTCCTAAATGTTTGATAATTAATGGCTAAATAAGTAATTGGTATGATTCTGTTGATGAGTAAAAGCAAATTTTTTATACAACAGTCTGGGATATATATTTTGCTTGTACATGTATATCTGTTTCAGATAAATTCAATAAAATTATGTTTCCGTGAGTAATTTTGTGTTTTCTTCTGTTTCAGTGACTGCAATGGGCATGCACCGCTGAATAATCAAAGAACATTGAGCCCTCAGAACTCAATCAAAACACTAAGCCCACGAAATTCCTTTCGCGGGTCACACGTGTACTACAACCACCGACCGCCACTGAGTCGACAGAACTCACTCAAAAGCGCACCCAGTGCCAACTCTCGTCAAAACTCATTCCGTCTCAGTCGCCAGAATTCCATTAACAGCCAGCACACTCTGAGTCCACAGAACTCACTAGGCAGCAGTCCGCGGGGGGAGGAGTACAAGCAGAACAACCTCTCCTTGGACACACAGACACCCGACAGCAAGGTTGCCGTGGAGATAGACAAACCACCGGACGATGATGACGACGATGATGACAGTGATGATGGCCTTCCGGTAAGTCACGTACAGTAGTCCCTCTCTAATAAGGACACCCCGTCTGCCAAACAATTCTGTCCTTGTTAGAGAGGTGTCATTTGGCAAGAGGAAGCATTACATATACATGTATTTATGGTACTTGCTCACTGAAGTACCGGGTAATACAGTGGTCCCTCTCTTAGAGTACACTCTCTAGAGAGGACACCCCTCTAGAGGGGAAACAAATTCTTGGCAGCCACTTGACAAAGTGTTCTCAAATGCCTGAACTCCCAGACTGATGAAAGAATTACATTTTGGGGCATATTGTCTTCAGCAAATTTATCGAAATACTGAGATGGGTAACAGTTATATATACAATTTCTATGTCAGCCGGCCACACAGTGACTAGCAAGTGAGTCAGTGGGGGATTGTGCTTGCACAGAGAACTTAAGATTTGAACTTTGTAAAGTGACAATATATAAGCTTTTGTTACCGTTAACTGTGTTATAACTGAAAATAGAGCAAGTGTAGGCTGTTTTTGTAATCGTTATCACAGTTCATATACACTGGAATGCCCATTGATTATATGCAGTAAATTGTTGTATCATTGATGGGTTTGAAGGCTGATGACTAGAAGAATGCTTAATTTGTATGACCAACCATTATGTCAGCCTCCTGACTCCTCACAGCTTTTATATAAGGTATTAAGTACTGAGAAAACAAATTGTGCAGTAAGTATGATGATGATATTCTATACTACTTGCTGTTGCCACCTTTTTCCAGCAATGCAAATGGAAGTGGTGGCCAGAGCCATCCGAGTTTATGATTCGCAAGAGACGCTACGCTCTGTACATATTCCACCCAAGAAACAGGTCTGTGGACTGAGGCATCTTACTAATGTCCGTGAAGGCTTTTGTTTGCAATACCTAGGATGCACATATTTAATATCCGAATAAATAGCAAAATGTGCACATCTGAATAAATAGCAAAATGTGTACATGACATCAGTTATAAAGCTGACAAAACCACGTACAATAATGGACACCGATCATGGCTGTGAACTGTAATAATAAATATAACAATAAAACGTGAAGTGGCATAAAAAAAAAATTTTCTTCCTGATCGACATTTCTTGTTTTCTGGCCAACAGGTTGCGCCGTGCTTGCCGATGGCTGATTGAGCGAAAGTGGTTCGACTATGGCATCTTGTTTTTCATCGCACTCAACTGCATCACCTTGGCCATGGAGCGGCCGGACATTCCTAACGATAGCGTTGTATGTAGATGTGTGAACGTGTTCCTATGCTGCACGTGTAGAACGATTATGATTTTTTTCTGATGAATATATTTGTAAATTCAAAGAGTTAATTGGCATCATTGCTGCTTCATTGGAAAAGTTCTGTAAGATGGTGTAGATTTATAAAATGAGTTTATTTATGGATTTTATTTATGCCGATGAATTGATTATTTATGTTACCTTACTACACTTTGTATGCAAAATATACAATGTATGTGACCTTTGACACTTTGTTGCCATTCCAGGAACGCTACTTTCTGACCATATCCAATTATGTGTTCACTGTGATTTTCTCCTTGGAGATGGCTGTAAAGGTGAGAAAGGAATTTAACCCTAGGTCCACTCCAGAGCCCTACATACAAGATAAATTTGTGTGCCAGTTTAGATCATTTGTAGCTCAGAAATGCTACTAAGATACTGCAACTGTACTGTTGTGCTGCTGCTGCTACCACGGCCGGTCCTGCAGCTAGTAGTAGAGGGTAATAATAGCAATAATTTATTGATTTATAGAAAATGCAATGATAGAAACAGATGACTTTGGTTATCTGTTAGAATATTACATGCTACATGCATGAATAGCCACACATATGTTCAAACTTCTTCAATTCTGACTTGATACTTGGGGAAGAACATGGTTTAGGAATCAGTCAAGATTTTCAACAGCGAATGATTTGAGTTCTTTTCAATTCAGTGATGGATTTTAAATGTAGACAAAGCTTGATCTGCTATAGCTGTACAGTAGACCCTCTCTACTAAGGCCATCCTATTTGTCAGGAAATTGTGGACACAGTAGAGAAATGGCCTTTGGTGAGAGGGAGAAGTAAATGCATTGCTAGTAGTAGCACCAGACATTTGTGGCCTTATTAGAGAGGGTGGTCTCTCGTGAGAGTGGCCACTAAAAGAGGAACCACTGTACTAATATTAACCAGTTTCCACTGCGCAAACTATATGATTGACAGTCCTTGTACACCACCATCAATGTAACTTCACTTCCATAAACTGCTTTGAGTTCTAAAAGCCAGAATAAAGACAAAAAATAAACCCAAGTCTTCTTATTTTATTTCATGGATAATAATAAACAAAATGAGGTATTTCTTGATCTCTGGGTTTCATGGTGCCCTTCCAAACAGAACCCGTGTTCACACTTGGACACTTGACTGACAGATTATATCTCTCCTTTTTTGTGTGTGTGTTTTTTGTTTTTTTTTCTTATGGTACCACATTAATTCAATTATAATTAATATCGTCAAAAAATCAACATTAATTATCAAAATCAAAGGCTTTAGCTCATGAATCGTGCAGCTAGAAAGAACTGGTGTACATATTGTATGCCATAATGCGTTTCCCTTCCACAGGTGACGGCACATGGCTTCCTGTTTGGGAAAAATGTTTACCTACAGAGTGGCTGGAACATAATGGACGGTTTCCTGGTTGTCATCTCTCTCATTGACATCGTCATCTCTGTCACGGCTCAGACCAGCCCACGTATCTTTGGCATTCTCAGGGTATTCCGTTTGCTCAGGACGCTGCGACCGCTAAGGTGAGAGTTAGAACCTGATACTGCCTAGAAATACATGTATATATATATATGTACATATATATATATATACAGTGAAACCTGTCTTGAGAGACCACTGCCATGAGAGACCACCTGTCTTGAAGACCACATGCCCCTGGCATAAGGTCCCACATTTCAATGTAATTGAACCTGTCACCAAAGACCACCTGTCTTGAGAGGGCATATTTTTATGGCCAACAGTGTGGTCTTTCAAGACAGGTTCCACTCAGGGCCGGATCTAGACCGATTTCACCGTTGCATGTAAATAGGTCAGATTCCTTGGAAATCGGTGTGACCGATTTGCAGTAATTTGCAGCTGAACATCGTATAAGACATGCCAGAGCTAAAGATACAAAGTTTTCCCCCGCAATATCCTTTGTTAATTAATTGGCTTATGCCTGTACAAACACCAGGCATGGAGACCGGGCCATATGCCGCCACTCCAGCCCCACTCCCAGACAACATAATTTTGTTTTACTCCGTATGTGAGGGTCCAATTTGCAGGTGTCACCCCGTCACGGTCTGTTGCCGCTTGTTAACTCCACCCTCCGCTTCTTACCTGCCCAGCTGCTTGCATTAGCGATTGTTTTCGCAACTGCTAATCTCAGTCCCAATAGCCTACCATCGTTCCTGTGTTAGTTACTTGTGTTACCAAACTAGTGCACCTTATAACATGCTACAGGTAATCACACCTGTATAGTGCTTCTTGTTTTGCCAGGCAGTTTTCAACAACAGCAGGCAGTATGCATTTACTTTGAACACAGGTTTTGCACAAAAAAATGGAAAATATGGAACCAAAACCAACAAAACTGAAGAACATTCGTGTTGAAAGGTGTTTGACAGATTATACATGCAACGTTGTAATAAAATATAGTCGGAAAATAGTGTTTATTTACGTTTTGTATTTATTTTTCCTATTTATTTATTCATTTTATTCCTTTCTTTCTTTCTGCCGTTCTTTGTTTCTTTGTTTCTTTCTTTCTTTCTTTCTTTCTTTCTTTCTTTCTTTATTTATTCACTTGTTCAAATGTTTATCATGTACTAACTTTTTGCTTTTTTATGTGAGTGAAACTTACAGATTATCAATGTGTAAATAGGTCAGATTTCAAGCCTGGATCCGGCCCTGCCACTGTACTTGTTTTGGCGAGGCATGCGATTGATATGGACGAGATTCAGAAACAATGCCATCTGTATTACATAGCATATATTTATATATATGTTGCATTTGTAATCATGATGTAATACATGTAATAGTTACTGAATGTAAAGTATGCGTGGTATCAGATTTTGTGTACATTGCATGGATGCAGTATGGTACACCAGGAAGCTCTAATAAGTTAAAGTATTGATACACATATAGACATATGCTAACATTAATGAGAAACTTGGCATGTTCCAGTTCGACAGTGTCTTACCTGTCTCCAATGAGAGACAGCAAACATACTGGGACAAAGAGATATCCAGGGAGAGATGGTTGTTCCAACAATGATCATATTCGGATATTTTCCTATGAGAAGATTCAAATCTAAATACATGTATATGGATCTAAACATTCAGTGATCTGGGTAAATTCAGTGAGTCCGTTGTTGGTTTCAGAGTGATAAGTCGAGCGCCAGGCCTGAAGTTGGTAGTACAGACTCTCCTGTCCTCCCTACGGCCTATCGGCAACATTGTGCTTATCTGCTGTACTTTCTTCATTATCTTTGGCATTCTGGGTGTTCAGGTAAGTTGACATCGAGATGGCCCAACTATAAGCAGTGGTCCCTGTCTTAAAAAAAGGACACTCTTACCAAAGGACACCTCTTTTATATGGACGGAACAATTTGGCACCAAGTACTATTAACGCCTTTAATCATACTTCTAGCGAACAGAAGTCCCTTTAATATGGACCGCATTATTTTGGCAGTCCCTATTAGAGGGGGACTACTGTAGTGTTAAATGTTATGTGCAGATCGTGTAAAAAATACTGTGTAACAATAACTTCACAAATGGAATATTCTATCATAATTAATGTAAAACAGAAGACAAGAGTTTGAATTTACTTATGGAAAGTCCCATTTTCATTTTGTGTGATCTTCAAATCCACACTTCCGTACATGTTAATTCCAAAAAAAATCACTATTAAAATTGTTTTCCTGCAACAGTTGTCATTAAGATTATAGTAATATAAAGTGATAAGATGCATTTACCCCAGTACATGTAATCTACATTGTCATCTATGTTTGAAGTTTACTTTAGATTTGCCATGCTAAAAGTTCTTATTTAGCTTGCACACTTGTAGTGAAAATGCCAGGCTTCAGACCCCAGTTTTGTCTAAAGTTGAAAGAGTGAACGAGAACCAAGTCTCTTCCTTTCCAGCTGTTTAAAGGCATGTTTTACTACTGTGATGGAGATGACGTGTCGGATGTCTTGAACAAGACAGACTGCATGAACAAGGGACTTGGCTACCGCTGGGTCAACCAGAAATACAACTTTGACAACCTCGGTCAGGTCTGTAGAGATTTTTTTGCCACTGAGAGGTTATACAAAAAAGACTTGTATATAAAGACCACCCTCGGGATCAACAAACTGTGGTCCTGATACACAGGTGGTCTTTATATGCAGGTTCAGCAACATTGAAAGTACCCCTGAGGACCTGTAAAATGTGGTCTTTATAAGTATGTGGTCTTTATATACAGGTAACCTTTAGAGCAAGTTTGACTATATACATGAAGATGTTTGTATATTAAAAAAAGGGATTTAAGTTATACGTGTCCCTTCATGTTGAAATCATATACCGTATTCATACACGACAATGTTATCTTGAAATATCGGGAGTCTTAATATTTGTAGTTGTACAGCATGTATAACTAGCATGATAGCATGACCAGAAATATTTGTTTCACACACAACGGTACATTTTTGTATACTGTGCCAGCTTGGAGTTACAGTGTGTGCAGAATTCTAAAAAACAAATGTATCTGTTGATTGAAAATATATATACAGTGGTCCCTCTCTTAAAGGCCACTCTCACGAGAGGCCACCCCTCTTATGAGGCCAGAATTTTCTGTCCTCACTACCATAAAGTCTATAGATTTCTCCCTCTCGCCAAAGGCCACCTCTCTTATGTGGCCACAATTTGTTCGCAAATAGGGTGGCCTTATAAGAGGGGGACTACTGTATATATTGACTGTTTAAGTTCAAGTAAAATGTAAATGTCAATGTTGGTAACTGTGTTTGTGTTTTGATACCTTGTGCAGGCTATCATGGCCCTGTTTGTGCTGGCCTCCAAGGACGGCTGGGTTAACATCATGTACACAGGGTTGGACGCAGTCGGAGTGGACCAACAGGTAATAAGGACTGACGGACGAAGGGGCTACTGCAACGTTTTCTTGAACATTTTGCGCCAAAGTCAGTTGCTGCACATGTGTGCCATGCATAAACTACTGGTCGTTCACAGAGAACTGGTTACATGTATTTTATATTTAGAGCTTGAAGCAAACTTAACGAAAAGTTTGTGTGTTTGTCACATGAATATGGGGTAAGCAAAATCACCAGAAAATACAGTTGCATTCTGTAGAGAAATTTAGACAATATTTATCTTTTCATTACATACTTTGTCCTGCAGATTTTGTTTTATGTTATGTCACAAATGGTGTCTGCAGTTTTTACCCCACATGTGTGGCAAACTACGGACAGATATCATCTCGATTTATTTATTTATTTTTTGCTTCTCCAGCCCCAGGTCAACCACAATGAGTGGCGGCTCCTGTTCTTCATATCATTTCTGCTGCTAGTCGGCTTCTTCGTGCTCAACATGTTCGTCGGCGTGGTCGTGGAAAACTTTCACAAGTGCCGCGAGAGTCAGGAGAAAGAGGAGAAGGCTCGCAGGGCAGCCAAACGGGCCAAAAAACTCGAACGGAAACGGCGAAGTATGAACCGTTCTGGTACCAACCAATCACTAGCCGATATGGATGTGATGTCACTTCCTAGTCAAGGCTCCACTCCTACTCGTCGTCAGCTTAAGCTTGCTGGTTCGTATGGTAGTGATTTTTATTTTGCCCTGCATGCACCGGTTTGAGGGAAGGGGTACCCACACTAAAAAAATTGAAAGCAAATTAAATTAAAGAAGTTTAAATGTCAGGCTTAAATCACATAAAACAGGGAAACATTATTAAGAATGTTATAGTGACATATGCCTGCAGGATTCTGATATCGATTGTAGAATGCATGTAGTGCTGCGTTTTACACTGAATGACCTTTTAATGGCACCGCTGGATTAACCTGGAATGAAATGGCTGCATTTTGCCATCTCCTAAAATCTGTCTGAAGCTATATAATGTGTTAACTGTTCGCTGCATCCACTCCTCAATGTAATGGTTCTATTTGTGAACGATTTGTGCATCTCGGGTCAGGAAATGTCGTAACAAATTGTGCCGAATTCAGTGGCGTCGACTTTTACCAAGTCTGTCCAGAGTGAGCGTATCTTGTCACGTGTTACTCTAAAAATATCCGCCACTTGCCAGAGAGAGCATGACTTCTGCTGAGCTTTCGTTTCTGTATGTGCTTGTAAGCTTTACATGACAATGGCATGCTCAGGCTTGCAGGTTATGCATTTTGACCAACGAGCGATGTTCTTGTTTGGTTCGACGCTATATGTACAATACGTATCATTGTTTGGCCAAATGTCCCAATTCTCAGCCTCTGATTTCATCTTGACCCAGACATGCCTTTTGTGAGTAAAACTCAAGTGACCTACTGAATTCATAAGCAAATATTCCTCTGCTTACCTAACTACTGGTATATGCATAATTCATTCAAAATAATCTCTGGAAAATAATCACCAACTCTGCTAGTATTAGATGCATCGATATGTAATTGTTATTTTTGACAATATTTCCTATTGTCTCTTAAGTAACAAAGTATTGAACAATGTCCAAACTGGTGTTTAAACTAACCATTATTCCAGACCAGTTTGTTTAAAATAACCATGTGATAAAGTAACCATGTGATCCCCAGACTAGTGCAATTGCAGAAGGGCACTAATTTTGTTGGATTTCTTTTATCAGGATGATCTATAATGGATTCATTTCTACAATAAGCAGGCCTATTGCAGTATATGTGTATTAGCAAGAGTATGAACTCCTTTCACTGGTTGCCATCACGTTGTATGTAGCACAGTTTATGGCCTGCCTGCTTTAATTCTGCTAATGCCCCTGCAGGGTTGTTCTAAACTTTTATCATGGATATTTAAGGACAAGATTGCATACATTTTGATTTATTTCCTGTGTTTCTTTTAGTGACAGTTTTTCACACACTTTTTGTGTGTTTCATGCACGTGCTTTTAATGTTTTAATATCAGTTTCGGTCTAGCTATTTGTTCGCTTAGCTACATGTGCATGGTATAGCAATTGAAGCACCAAATATCACTGTTATTTTCCTACTGAGCCACATCATACTGATGTCCACATGCCTAATTTTACTCTCGTAAAGTAAAAAAATCTTCATAGAATATGTGCAATATTTTATAGGCTTTACAAAAAAAAATCCAGATATGGAGATTGTTGGTGGAAAGCGTAATGACAAAGATGTTGAGAAACAAAAATTGAAAAGATTTTGTCCAAGTGAAAAAGAAAAAGGAGAAGTTTAAAATTTTTTTAGCTGGTAAACTTGGTGTTTTACTTTATTTCCTTCAGTTTCAGTTGTTACTGTAACATGCTGAAAATAGCAAATATAGTTATATATTCTTATCACAAACACAAAAATTAATTTAACAGTAAATGCAACAATCCAGACAAGGTATTTTGTGGCCAGGTGTAATAAGCTGTCATTTTGTCTCATTTTGTGAATTTTTGAGCTCTTTTGCTACATTTTGAAAGTCTTGTTGATTAAAATTTGGCTATAATCCTGATCATCGGTATTAAGTCGTCGTTTGTCAGCTTCTTGTGTATGGATCACTTTGATGTTGTTTGGTTTGGAGTTTGGTGTTGTGTGAGCTTTGGTGTCTGTTGGAGTCTGTATGGATGTCTACATGTATGCTCTTCTGTTTGAGGTTGCTGTGCGTAGCATAATAATTCATGTGTCAATATTTCTATATTTAAGTTACAACAGTATGGGGTTGAACAGGCTATAGCTATAGTGCGACTCAAGGCATGTTGTGCTTGCTTTCTGATATAAGTAGTTAAAGAAGTGAAACCTGGAATTTACTGGTAGGTTTCTCTGTATAAGCATAAGACATTAATCAGTTAACAGTATTCAGGTTTCCAAAGAAAAGATTAAATGCCTATTATTTTTACATTTAAATGATATAATAATATTATGTGTTCTGAATCAAAGGTAGTTGTACATGCATTACATGAAGCAGAGTATAATTTTCCATGGGATTTTTCATGAATATTTATCATTTCTGACGAAACATTCTACACACAGAGTCAAATAATGGTGGAAAAAGTTCATATTTATTTATCATGTTTATGATAATGGATTGATGATATTTATATGCCACTGTATTGTCCATGAGTAGTAAACTTCACAATACTAGGATATTTAGGTAAATATCTGTACCAGTATCAGTTTGTTATACTATGAATGATACACCGCAATTCCATAAAAAGTTTAAATATGCCATGACTATTTTTTAAGAAAAAATAACATATAGTACGTCTCTAATGTGGTAGATTATATTGTCTTAACAGTATTTGTCTAATTAGTATAATAAAATATATACCTGTAAGGTATTGAGTAGACATTACCACCAACCAACACTAAGTCCTTATCATTTGATGTATATAGAAGACGTAGTGCTATATGTGTATTTGTGAAATAATTCCTGACCCCATCAATCTTTCAGAAATGCGGGAGCCACCCTATTGGTCGAGCTATTCCAAACCACGTCTCTTCATACACACTGTGATATGTAGCAAATATTTTGACCTTGCCATTGCCGGTGTCATCGGCCTCAATGTCATCAGCATGGCCCTTGAGTTCTATATGATGCCACAGGTAACCACAACCTGACTGATGTTCTAAGCTTTCTTTTGATTCTTAGTCTTTGAAGTTGGGCATTCTGTGATAGTCATCCCATGTATATATTTAGGTACGGGAGAGAGCATCAAATGCATTCACCATATTGTTGCCAAGGTTGGTGTGTCCTTTCTAGAGAGAGTGTCCTTTCTAGCAAGTGTCTTCTCTAGAAAGTGTCCTTTCTAGCAAGTGTCCTTTAAGGGAGGGGGGACTACTGTATATATATATATGCATGTACATGTATAAGCCTCTACGTCGACTGTTAGCGTGCAGAAATGTCTTGAACCGATATTTTTTTGCAATCCAAATCTGATGTTTCTTTTTGATCTCGGGGTTTGGTTTGTGGTTGCAAATAGCCCCAGTCAGTACCATCAGATTTCATTAGTCTGTCAGCTGTCATTTAATGCCATCTTTTTTTTTATCAATTTGCCCACAGACTCTGGAGTTTGCTTTGAAGATCTTCAACTTTTTCTTCACCTCTGTGTTCATCCTGGAGGCCATTGTGAAGATAGGCGCCCTCGGCTTCGTCAGATATATCAAAGACAGGTGGGCTAGGCTCCGCCATCCGTCCATCTCTCTCTATATCCAGGGTTCTACCTGTATCAAAAGCTATGTCTGGCTGGGGGTTAGGTGGAAATCAATGCCTTGAAAAATTTATCTGCTATTTATGTTTTTATCCATGGTGACTCATTTTTTTTTTTTTGACAAAGAGCGTGACATTAGTGCTGTGCATGCACATGTAGAACCATTGTATTGAAACACAGACGTTCATGTTATGCGAACTACATTGTAGTTTTGTTACAGGAATATTTTCATGTCCTGATGAATGTATGCTAGCGAGAAATATTTTTATATCAAAATGAGAATGGTTGTTAAAAAATGGCTGTTTGTCTCCACATCTGTGACAAAATCCTGTACATGTTTTGAACCACCCTATCTGTGATAAACCCTGTCCATGTTTTGTCTCGCCCTGTAAAGGTGGAACCAGCTGGATATGGTCATAGTCATCCTGTCCTGTGTTGGCATCTTCCTGGAAGAGATGAAATCTGGAGCCATTCCCATCAATCCAACCATCATCCGGGTTATGAGAGTGCTGCGGATTGCCAGAGGTAACCATGGCAACATTTGCATGAAGCTGGTGACAAATATAGTATACAATGTATAGTGAAATTTTTATATAAAGACCACCCTAGGGACCAATAAAATGTGGTCCTTACACACAGGTGGTCTTATATGTAGGTCCAATAATGTGGAAAGTATATCCCTGGTCTTTTTAAGCAGGTGATCTCTATATACAAGTGGTCTTTAGAGCAGGTTTGAGTGTATTTTAATCCCAATTTACTCTAGGCCTCTATGATGGCATATTCTTACCCGTTTGGTGGAGGTTAACATTAACATACCTGTTACACATGTTATATTAGCTCCCTGCTTCATTATCTCTCAGTTACAATCTCATGTTACAGGAGACAGGATGAAAAAAGTCAAATTTAAAGAAATGCAAACATAAATGGATACATTCCGGATTTTTGACAGAAAAAAGTCCTACACACTGAGTCTTGAAAACAGGATATAAGATCCAAATTTTCAGCAAGCATCTCGCTGCCATCTTCAGGGGAATGTGCAAAAGTCAGGAAAAGTGAATTGCAATGACACAAAATTCTGAAATAATTTTCTTTGTCGGGCACAATTTGAACCAGGTTGCACTCAAAACGAAGTAAGCCGACACATTGCATTCTCTCCTCTCTCTCCTCCACTCTAGTGTTGAAGCTACTGAAGATGGCGAAGGGTATCCGCGCCCTGCTGGACACAGTCATGCAGGCATTGCCGCAGGTCGGCAACCTCGGGCTGCTCTTCTTCCTACTGTTCTTCATCTTCGCCGCTCTGGGAGTGGAACTGTTTGGTCGACTGGGTAAGCGGCAGAATTGGGTCATGGTGCGATGGCAGAGTGGATACCCCTGATTCAAGATCAGTTATAGTCAAGGCCCAAAGTGGTGTAACGTTACAGTACAATTTCTTTCAGATCTCTTAATTAGGCTATCCACTGTAGCTCTGCTCATAATTCCTGTTTAATAGCAGGATATTTTACTGTTAAAATTTGATAACTGGAAACTTAATAATTGGCTCATGGTGTAATAGTGTTTGAATACCGGTAATTTAAATGGTTTCTTCATGGGCTATGGATATTTTAGTCCATGAGTGTTGTATGTGTTGGTAATGATAGAAAATGTTTTTAAAATGCTATATGTGTAGTATTGTGTTAATAATAAACTACAACACTGTCCATAGACTCCATAAACCCTACAAGCCTCATATATCACTTTGGCCTGCAAATGGAGTCCTTCTGTGACTCTTCATGTATGTCATTTGTATGGTCACTATCCTTAACCTAACTTTATCATAACTCCCATTATGGTCATTATCCTAACCTAGCTTTATGATAACCACCATTATTACATTGTATTAAACCTAACAACTTGGTTCCATGGTGGTTTCAGAGTGTTCGGAGAAGCTGCCCTGTGAGGGACTGAGCAAACACGCACACTTCCAGAACTTCGGGATCGCTTTCCTCACACTGTTCAGGGTGGCCACTGGCGACAACTGGAACGGTATTATGAAGGTTGGTATAAACTATGAGGCTTTCGCTACAGTCAAAAACAACTGAATAATATTGCATAAATTACTGAATTATCATGCACATTTAGTTCTATGCACAGATTTCCCAATTCCCTGGCACAATACCACCAGTACAGCTAGTGTACACATTCCTAACAATTTCTAGGCTTTAGCTTTTACCATTGTGGTAAAAATTGTAAATAATATAAGTAAGGACTCTTCTAGAGGACATACAGCTAAACTCCAAGGGGGGAGGGTGTCCTTTTGAAATATTTGACAAGGTTCTAGGGGCCAAAGACCTTTGTCCACACATTTGCTGCTTGCTGTGTGTATTTGATACATCGAGTTCGATGGCTTGCCTGCTGTTATGCCCAGAAACCATTGCGGTTACATCTTTCCATTCTCAGGATACGCTGCGAGAAAGCTGTGACAATTCCGACAACTGCACGACCAACTGCTGCGTGAGCCCGATCATTGCGCCCGTCTTCTTTGTCATCTTTGTCCTCATGGCTCAGTTCGTCCTTGTCAACGTGGTCGTAGCCGTCCTCATGAAACACCTCGAGGTACGTCACCTGGTCCCCACACAGTTGAAGTGGCATATATATATATTTTTGCAGAAGTTACACCCCAGAGTTCTCCTTCAGCCCTGTTATATCTCGGTTTGGAGTGTTGGCTAAAATTCTGCCTGGCTATAAATGAAAAACAATGTACACATTTATATATGTATATATATATATATATGCATCTAATCAAGTTGATTATGTGTAACTCATTTTGTGGCACACTATATGCGTATCTTGTTTGCCAGTGTGACATCACTATGGATGCTTGTCTTAACCAAGCCTAGCTTAGCAGCAAATTTGGTTCGGATGCCTTTTTTTATCCCGTTTGCCTAAATAACACCTTGCCTGAAGGCTGCCTGGCTGATCCATCAGTAACCATGAGTTGTCTATGTACTGTACACAAATGTTACATATCTATATATCTATGTTGAATATATATATATATACAAGTAAATGTTTCTTTATATTGATATAGTGTTCTGAATGTGTGTACATATATACTTGTGGCCATTTATTTTTCCTCAGAATGTATGCACAATTTCAATTTTGTATTCCAAGGACATTAATTTGTGTTAGTTTGGAACGATTCGGTATTTATGCCAATGTCCTTGATTGATGTAATCATCACGATATGCAATCCAATCATTGTATGTGGCAGTTAATTTGAAATGATTTCCTGTTTAAGCCTGTTTAAGGCATGAGGCCTTATGCTTGAACTCTATCATAAATGTTGTGTTCTTTCATTTGTTAAAACGTTACCAAAATTTTAAATTTGATTAACCTGGGCCTACAATTTCTGATTACCGCTGTAAGTCAAGACATTGGAAGCATTTACGAGTGAATTCAAAGTTCTGCAATGATCACAATACTGGCAGTAAATAGAATTAATAAAAGTGCTATACATTGTACATGTACAAAGGAACAAATCTTCTGGAACTTTATTTTGGACACCTGACAGTAAAAAAAAAAAAAGCCAAGCAGAAAAAATTCTAAAATTCTTAGGAATTTTTCTCTCTTCCTTCACACAAAATATTTACTGAATTCTTTTTTTAAATCCAGAATAGTTTCAAAGCTAAGCTTGCTTTAAGATTACTACCTATGAAACATTTTTGTGAGGAAAATATTTTTTCTGCCAAAAAAGAAAAACCTGAATCTTTAGTTTGTCTTGGCCAGTTGTTTTCTTGAGTCCTTAGTGGTTATTTATCTCATATCACCTGTCTGTTTCCATGAGACC
>JAAUYG010158431.1_pt1 | contig 18683 bp, 15 predicted proteins | sample 7278091 | NCBI WGS metagenome assembly JAAUYG01 (sample SAMN14350201, study PRJNA611818) | marine sediment metagenome | isolation source: surface marine sediment (0.6m) | place: French Polynesia: Moorea | collected 2018-08
ATCGGTTGGTGTGACTTGTTACGATTGATAATATGAACACAATCCTGCTTCAAAAGAGATAAAAGAAGGAAATATAACATGAAAGGAGGGAAGGCGGATGGAAAAAAAAAAGGTTAAAATTAGGAGTTTAGCATTCTGTGACCTTGACCGTTACCCTATTCATGGCTTTTACCGAAGTGACTAAATGCTGGCAACGGTACACTCCGTAACATAAATCCTGTACAGATGGCTACAGTACTGCACCGATATAGTACCATGCCATTTTATACCATTTGGTCATACTTAACGTCTGCCCCATCTATTAACCCATGGTGTGCTTGAAGTTTTACAATCTATCTTAATTATGTGTTACATTTTCTTGCCAAAAGGACAGGAAACTGATAAAAGAAGGTCAGAAAGAATATTTATAAAAGTAAACTTCTTGTTGTTTTCATTTCAAACTCCAACTGCGTTCACAAGCATTGCAGCAAGACATTTTAATGGCCAGACGGATAACTCTGACATTTGCTTACACTGCACATATTGCAATGGTTATCATTAGCGGAAACCTTACATTAATACTGGTTATGATGTGAGGTAAGCATCACTCGATTTCACACTGCCAATGTGGAGGGTTTGTTACGTATAAGAGAAGCTTGGTGTTCCTAACGTTGTTTTGATTAATAGCCTAAAGCAACTGGCATTGCTACCGACTGGCATGGATTGTATGCACACCGTGTATAAATAGTGGTATTAACCCAAAGTACCAGTAGGAGGACGTACAAGTGTGGATGGAATCATCGGCTAATATTTTTTTCCCACAAGCATATTTAGTGAAAAAGGATTCGCATCTCTGCCCCATTACACAGACATTGAAAAGTGATTATGTAATGAATAGTGACCACTTTTCGACACTTTGCCAGAATGTCCCACTAAAATGCCCACTGTGTGCAACACTGCCACTAGAGGTCGCCACCTCTCTGCCACAGAGATCGTTATCTGCAAGCTAGTCCAGATTGTAAGCACGTCCAGTAAAAAGTTAGGTTGCATACTGAATTGCCACTGTTACAGTAAAATAAAACTTTGCAAGACCGCGATTTCTATATACTACAACATGAGCCATGTTGTGCAATATTCACCCTTGAGTCACCTGTGGAATCCCGCAAAATTTGAAATTCTGTCACCATTTTGTTGCCCTCGATTGAGCTCATCCCAAATGTCCTTTACTGAAACTTAGGGGAGAGAAGGGTAGTTTTCAATTGAAGGTTTATTTCTTTAATGATGACATAATACAAGAAACATCCCGGGAGAAACACACCGAGTACTTTGACAGCTGAGTATACATTTGTGTGAAAGTAAAACTTGTTAAAAAGTCAGATATGTCGCAAACAAAATACGGATGATTTAACATAACTTGTAAATGTGCTCGTGCAAGGTTGGGGGGGAGGGGGAGTACTAGATGATGTATGTGCTAAATGCCTAAGTGTAATATGGCACAACGAGTAGCTGCCCACTTCGTTAAACAATACCCATGTTTACTAAACATGGAATATACAGGTTTACTCAACTTGAACATCACCAGTAACCTCACATTTTCTACAACTCCTGATCTCTTGAATAAGTGTCTGATTACAAGCCATGAAGAAAAGACAACCTGTATTCACTGAAAAGAAACCCAGAACGCTTTCGTTGACAGCACTTTACGGGTGAAGATATGCTATAATCTCATTTTATAGCATCTACTTTCCTTGTTTCACTAACATCTACAAAAAAAAAAAAAAAAAAAAACATTCCACAATTTCTCGGTGGCTGTCTTGACTAGTTGCTTGTTTGGGCAAATACAGACACCTCCGTTCATAGGTTGCAGTCACGCAGCGCTCGACTCGCTAGCTACTCATTTTCACCCGCAACTGAGTTACTGCCACACAAACAGACGCATACACACTTCACAAATGTAAGCATTCCTCCCTCCTCCATTCAACAACCAGGTGGCAGCACAGAACAATATCCACATGGCAGGGGAAAAAAAAGAGCTCTTCACTCAAGAGGAAAGTAAGGAATTATATTCCTCTCTCCCCTCTTAGCGAGGAACTAACTATAAAAACAAAGCCCACACTACTTGGTAGCACAACTCTCTAACAAACACTCCACTGATTTGTCAATGCAAAGTATATATGCGTAGTTTTTAAACTACAGCACTAAACAAAAAGAAATAGTTTTCTACTACAGGGCATGGATTTCTCCCATTCTCCTCTATTATCACTCAGAGACAGTTCGAGGTTCGTCTGTAGGGAGGCGGCACCTCCTGACACAACACGGCTGAGAACTAAGTCCCCTGCTGCATATTTACAAACGGTCGCCGACTCTGCTCTTTTGACTCCAGTTTTCGCAGCAAGACACACGTGGAGTGCTCAGTCCTTGCTTGGTGTTGTGTGTAAGTCCTGGTTAGTGCTAGTGCTACCCCCAAACCCCTTCCCTCGCATACCAGACCCTCCCGCACTGACACAACAAGCTTGCGTTCGTTCGTTCGTTCATCCATGCGCGCCCTCCACTTTCAGCTCCGACTCGCAGTCCTGTGGCACTCTGCTCTCCGCAGCAACATAAGGCAGATAACAAGCCCCACGTGGAGGTATTAGAAGAGATTGTGTGGGCGACATGAGAGGAGAAGTTTCCATTCCTTCACCGTCGTCATATGTCTGTTGTTCGCTTGCACCCTGCCGAGACATGTGCGGGCCGTATGTTACCCTGCGTGGATGTCTTGTATATGTCCCATGGAGTCCATGCCTCCCAGAGGTGGACTTTGTGTAGATGGGATGCCGTGCATACCCGGGTGTCCCATGCCGGTATGAGCCATCATCATTGCATGTGGGTGCCCCGGAATGAGCATGGCCTGCGAATGGACTGGAGGACGCAAATGTGACATCTGGGAATAGGAACTGTTGGGGGAGTGGCCGTACATATCACCGTGCATACCCTGCATGCCGGCTGGAACAAACACAGACGGGAACAAATTAATATACAAGCATAACATATGCAAAATGGACATTTTTATTCATGGTTTACAGTACTTTATGACACACATATATGATTTATATTCAGCTGATAGAAGTTTTCTTCACAGAAGGCATTAAAGCATGAGATTTTGTAAGAAACTCTGATGGCAAGATGTCATAAGAACTTGAGTATTATTTTCGGTTTGTATCACCGTGTCCTCGGTGGGGTAACTGCGGGATAGAGTGAGGGGTTGGGAGGGATGGGGGTGGGGATGCGGTCTGTGTAGGGAAGGAGTCTCCCTCAGTCAGGAGTAGTCCCTGGATGGAACCTGGGGGACCTAAATGTGATGACATGTGACAGTTTGGCATCACCTGGTCCCCGTGTTAATTGTGTTATATCGGTAGCATAGCAGCCTGGCAGAACTTGGTTCCCCAGTGTCGGGCAGTCAGTCTACCTGCCGCTACAGTCGCAGGCTAATACATTACCCTGCCCTGTCTGTCTGGCAGGAATGGTACTCTGGGGTGCGTGGACTCTGTCCCGCATGGCTCCCCTAGGACCCAGTGTAACCCTGGCCTACCAGTCACTGTCACCTTCTCTTCCATGCCACAGCAGCTTGGTAAATGAAGACAATGGTCTGGGTGGGGTGGGGGGTGGAGATATGATGCTGTACTGGAACCATGCTGTTGTAATGTATTTATCATCACGGTGGGATAAAATACCATGGACGACTTTGTAATTGCGATTTAATGCTACTTGGTGTGATATGTAAGAATTTGGAAACTTCTCGGGGAGACCTATGACATCACAGCATCGGGGAGCAAACTATTGGTCGTTTCTTCAGCAGTTCATGATATAGGCACCACGACTCCCCGTCCAATCTGGTTTTCTCATCCCAATGGAGATGTTGCCGGGTTCCCCATGCTTGAGGTAATTTACCTAATAAGGTCTTTCCCTTTTCTAGAGTTTACTCCCCGCCAGAAATGAGCTCGCATCTGCAGTCTTCATGCCTCAGCACAGTAACGTAACGAGACGCAGGTTGGGGGTCAGACCTTGCCTAGCCCTGGGGCTGTTTGCTGCCCCACGGAGATGTTGTGCTAAAATGAAAAACTTTTTTCCCTTAATTTTCTTTTTCCTTTTTACCCTTTACTTAATCAAGCCGTCCTCCCATGACGTCGCAGTTGTTAATTGATATAAATGAGCAGAAGCCATGGGCCTGCTCTCCGGGCCCAAGTTTGGCAATTGCACTTTCCATAAATACCCCGGGTTGGGGGCCCTGATTACCACAGGCCACAGCAGATTAGTCCCCAGATTTCTCTGGTGGAAAGAAGGGAGCTGGGAGAGTTCCAGATAGCCCCCCTTTCCCAAATACAGGCTGCAGGCTGTAATCCGGCCAGTCTCTCACCCACCCTCCCTGTCCGTCCTCCTGGTCTCTAAGATTCCACCCCAACCAAGGCACTTCCACCCTCCGGGGGCTTTTTCAGGCAAGCGCAAATAATGTTAGCCAGCTCCCTGTTCGGATTTTCTCATCTTCTGCAGGGGAAGGTGGAAGGGAAAAACCCGGGGAAGAGAGGGAGGGGAATTATGTCCAAACAGAAAGAAACCGTTTTCTAAAGGAATATGGCCTCGACTGCTTTCTGGGGCCAGTGTTGAATTAAGCAAATGGCAAGGCTTGTTGGGGCAAGGGATGTGAATGTAATATTACCAATGCTAGAAGCCATCCATCTTCCGTGTCTTGACATGTCTGTATGAATGGCTACCCCCATCCTGGGGGTTCCTTCATGCTCCCTCCCCTGCTGCCTTCACCCCCTTCTCCCTAACCTCCCCCACTCCCCAAGATTATTGTCTCTGGCAGAATTGGTCCAACGGTGGGTCTGTCCAGGGCCTCCACATTTGGAGAAAAGCCCTTCACAACAAAACAAGAAGCAGCCCAAAGAAATGGAAGCGGTGCTGATGGGTGAGCGTCAGGGATGCAGTCAGAGTGGCGCTCGACAGGCGAGGCTCGACTCGGTAATAATTACCTGCTCTGCTTCCGATGCAAGAAAGTCTTGCAGTTTGAGAAAAGTTTTGGGTGGTCTGGGCTAAAACAAATTTATTCTGCCAGCTCTCCAGAAACATGGAAGTAATGAGAGCAACCTTGTGCGTGTTTTTATTTTCCTGGGGTGTGCCGTTTGCCTGGATTCCGATCTTTGGCTGAACTTGCTTTTCCGAGTTTAACAGCTGTGTTCCCTACTCACAGAACCCTAACCTGATCCATGTTCACAGAAGAGCAGAGAATGTCCCTGGCTGATAGCAACAGTTAGAGAAATGAATTCTCCCGTTCTCCAAATAAAAGAAAGTGCAAAACACGAATATCTATCTTATTCTACTGCTTTGTGTTATTCATGGTTGACTGTCACCAGTAATGGGCTATGTATATGACCTGTGTCACATAAATGACTTTATTATGAACTGTTCCAAACATTACTGTTCAAATTTATATTTAATACGTACTCTAACAGAAAATGCAGGAGACAAGCCAGGCTGAGCCAGCTGCAGATGGTACTGCAAATTAGAGCTGAAAGCTATGACCTCTCTTGCTAGGAGCGTGTGCTCCTTAAAGAAAACATGAGACAGGCAACGGATGGTTTTCTAGTGAAAAGGCCATGAAAGGCTAAAGCCCTGAGCACAGGGCCTTTGCAACAAATAAAAGGTTGTGTGATGTTACGCGGGGGAGCCGATTTCGGAAGCAAGTTGGGGCCGGCGACTCCAGACATCCCATTGTAATGTAATGAGGCCATGAACAGGAATTGTTTTCTAGCAATGATCTGGGAATTGGTTTCCTGTTACAGGCTAATGTCCCATTCTACTCCGAGATGGGAGGACCTTCCGAATTCCAAATTAGGCTTGGAGACTCTTCTCCTCTGCCGGGCTACCGGAGACAAAATCTTAAAGAGCTTTGCAGAAGCCGGGCGCCGTGGCTTCGGGATGCTGTTAGCGGCTAGATGGAAGGCCAGGGGGAAGTTAGCTTACACGGAATGGAAAAGATTGGGCCGGAGGACATTAGACAATTCCTGACGGTGCTGTAACTTTTCAATAAAGACCAAATGACCCAGAAAATAGTGATGCTTCCATCTAGCAAGTAGCCCACTCTGCCTGGGGGAAATAGAGACGGGAAAAATTCCCAGATAAAAGCCACCATGGCAGGGAGACAGATGTCCCATTGCTTCTCATTTTGCAATGTCTTGTTTTCTGGAAAGTCAAACGGAATGGGAGTCCTTAACCAGAGAGAGGTATGCTCGCAGGCCTCTCCCTCGAGGGGGTCTGCTTCTTTATTCTGTCTGATATAACTGGGTCTGCCGAGGCAAAATTACTGCAGAGGGCTTTAAAGCAGAAATAATGCCAGGTAATAAGAACCCACAAAAGGATGACACAAAATAACCTGGCTGCTTGAGGCTTCCAGCATGCTCTCTCGCATATCCTGCTATAAGAACATTGAGTTAGCATGAAAATCGGATCTCGGAAGATCCAACCAAATGGCATGGAATTCAGATCAAATACCCACCAAGGCATTGTAGGCATATACCTCCGAGAAAACTGTAATGGGACCTTGCATGAAGTATTTACATGCTGGACTTTTGGTGGCCATTACCATGTCTGGGCGAGCACCACGGTGTCTTAGCAATGGGATTTCCTTGCGATTATCTGGCAAGTGACGAAGAACTGATTGGGGGCACCAGGAACCATTTTATGCCATTTTGACCGACAGAAAGTGGAATGTCACAGATCTAACATGGCAGCAGACAATCAGATGGTCGGGGACAATGTTGCAAAGACTTAATTTCGACATCAATGACAGTGCAATGGTATGCCACAAACAGAATAAGCGAGGCTGTATACTGTCATAGCTTTTAATCACTGTTTGAAGCATTTGAAGTGAAGGTCTGGAGGTAGTACCCTGGCTAGGCAATCTGTTATATCTCGATCACCTCAGCTCTCTCGGTGCCGGTTTATCAGGCCTTGGTGTGGACAGAACATATGTAGCGGTAGGCTGGCAGCAGCTTGACTACCATTCAAACCCACTGCCAATTTTCAATCATTGACCATATTAAGCCTTTGTGGCGGGTGTAAGGGCAGACAGACCTTCTCCCGCTAGTCGCTACCTTTATCTGCATCAAACCGTCATACATCCCCACTTGGACGCCTTTGTCTTGTTGACGCCTCACTGATGGCACTCATATTCAAGCCTAAAATGAATAGGAAAATTATTCGCGAAAAACAGCGCGGCACAGCTTTCTTTTTTAAAAGGTAGGAAGGCAATTATTGATGTCTGTGTCGAGGGAGCACTTTGAGCCTTCCTGTTCTCTCTGACGCTCTACTGGCAAGTGACAATGAAGGACCCTTAGCCAGCATATAGAGCAGCTTCCTCCAGCCACACCCTCTACTGCCGTGGCACCATCCACGTCCACTGCCGCGGGAGTAGGTAGCCAGATACTACTGCAGGGGGGGCTTCGGTAACCCAAGGGACCCCTAGAACTGGGTGAATTTATGAAAGCGTCTGCGATGCCTTTAATGGTTGAAGAAATTACCTTGGCTGTCAGGAGTGCTCATATCAGCAGAACTCTTACAAAGGCTGGGGCTCAAGTGAGCATCCCAGGGCAGTCGACCCAGGACCTTTTCCCTCTCCTCTTGATATGCGTCACTAGTATCCCGCGCCATTATGGGCCGAGGGCGCTGGGTGGGCCCGGGTCAGAGGTCAGCCCGACTGGGGGCTCCAGCTTTAATCAAAAATGGCACTAATTACTGGCTTCTCTCCGCGTAGCAGTAGAATATCCAAGCAGAGAAAAGATTAGCTGGCCTTTTGTCTGCCTCTGTGAGCAGTTTGCATAACGACGGAGGGGATGTCCCTGAAGCACGGACCTCTAGCCCTCTGTCCAAATGTTGTTGTGGACGGTGACCCACTGTCCCCCATTCAGCAGGCTTCATGGCACCATAAAGACCAGTTAGATTATACGTGCTGCTGGACGCTGCCTGCCGGTACCAGCTGCTTGTCATGTAACACCTAATCTAGTCGGCATCTGCCTCGCACACATCCTCCGTCGCCACACTGTCATCAGGGACTGCCATTGTCACAAAATATGACAGACCCAAAGAGGACACATAGACCAAATATACATACATATGTATATAGTTCTGTCTGTGGGATGACTCGACTGCTTGGTGATTTAAAATCAACGGATATCACTGAAGCAACTCGCTGTGAAAGAACTCTTGGAATACATGTATTTGAAACTTTTCCTTGACCTTTGTTAAAGCCATTTTAAGTTCGTTTAGTGCAGTAACATTTTGTTGAGTGGTTTATCAACCTGGTAAAAGAACTCCATGCACACAAAAAACAATGCATGCTGATTCCAGCTAAAGTGCTTATTCATTTTAAACATCTTTTAGCCACAATAATTTATAATTCGTTTTCTGTTCTTTTTCCTATCTTTTCATTTCCATTTGTTTTGGGGATGACACATAGATCTAGAATTTTTTTTTCTGCATTCTATAGCTTTGCAAAAGACTTGCATTCAGCAAAGCGAAAGTAGTTTTTGCTGTGAGAGGATATCAGCAGTGAGCCATCAGTCGAAACAGACTAAGTACGAAGATGAATTGCACCCCTTTCCCTTTTGAAGAAAGCCTCAGTTTAATTAAACTTGTTTTGTGTTGGGGATCCTGGGCCGTCTAATTAGAAGGTGAAAGCTGACAAAAGTGTCATACCGGGTACATCAGTTTTCACCAAACTGGTGGACGAAAGACAAGAATTTGCTTAATATAAAAAGACTTCTAAAACGGCAGTCGGGTTTTGGGACTTTAATTCAGCTGTTTCTGGTCATTGTGCATCAATGGTGCAACACACCTGGTCAGGGAAAGCTGTCACCTGCTACAATTTTTTTCTATTTTCCATTTCTTTTTTTTTTTTGACACTTCAGTTAGAAAAATATTACTTGGGTAGCTAGTTCATCTGCATAAACTGGCACACATTTTGCCAATTTTCCCAAATTGCCTTCCCAGTGGCACCTGAATGCGAGAATATGAACTGAGGAGTAAAGTGTAATGGGGGAAGCATTTTGAAGTAAAATGTCAAGGCTCACTGACGTGTGCGCGCCAGGTCAGGCGAAGGTGTTTGGGGATTATAATTTGCAGAAGGAAAGCCACGTTTGCCTTGGGTAACAACGACGGGCACTCTTCGCCAAGAATGGAAGGAAGATTGTGGGGATATTTTGGAAGGTAGTTAGTTTTGGGGGTGGGTTGAGCTGTGCCGGGATATGGTACCAACAGCAGCCCATTACTGGCCACTAATACCCCAAGTCCCCTTACCCCTTCTAACCCCAGCAACAGTAACCCCAGTCGGGCCATTTTGTTGTGAAGTGTCAACCGAGTTGATTAATGTGTCTCCGCATCACCTTTGCCACTGTTGACTGCCTGCACAAAAAAAGAGAGTTAATTGGAGACCAGACTAAAAAGGACGCAACCTCAGACACCAGGGCTCAGGAAAGGGGCTGCCAGGGACACATCTACAAATCCATATTCAGTTAGGCTATACCGCCTGGTTCCTATTAGGGCAAAAGAATATGTAATTTGAGAATATGATACTTTAGTTGGATTAAAATAAGGCAATATGTCTGCATATTTGGCCCAAACTCGGTGTACACCCATTACAGTGCATGGTCCCAGATATTATAACTGTCCAGAGTCCAAGAGAATTGATAAACCTGGACTTCAGAGAATGACAGTGAAAATCATAAATTTTGATAAGATCTTATAGCTTGCTAACTTGGGGCAGGTTTATGTCCTATATCAAATTATATGGGTCCAGTTGTTATGGACCCCAAGATATAGCGTTACCCTGTACCACAATACATCTTTACCAGGAGTCAGCCATGCCTAGCAAGGAAATGGCGCAGTCTTTCAGTCCTGTTGAGAAAGGGGTTTTGTTTTTTCTTTTCCAGAGTGATCTTATCTTTGGCCAGGTACTCAGCAATGTGCAGAGAGATTTTTTTTTTGGTAAAATGTTTAGAGGCTTCACTTGAGACATTTTTTTTTCTTGTGACCCAAAAGTAGTCCATTTAAAAAGTAAAGCAATTAAAATGCGCAGGGCAGGAAGGGGGGGGGGGGGGAGCAGTGGTGCAAGCCGGTATGTGGGACATACATACAGGTGTCCCTCCTACTGTCGTCCGAGTAAAGCACGAAAATGAGCTGACATCAAGTAACATTTCATGTGCTTTCAATGTTCAAAGGTGCTTTTTCACACTGCTTAGTTCTGTGTCTGTCATGCCCAGCTTTTCTGTTACAATCTTTTTGTAGTGTTAAGATTAATTACAAACAGAATCTGACGAATTTAGGCGACCTCCAATCTTTGGCTACACAAAGCTGTATAATTGTGCCTGCCGGCTCTGTTTGACCACACATCAGGGGAAGCTTGGCTGGATTTAGCAAGTCTTGATGAATTGCTTTCCGTCTGTCTCGGGACTCTTTCACCCGCTGACAATCCAAGCGTTTTTTGACTGTACGTGTTTGATCAAGAGATCGGGCCATGGAATTGGGTCTTATCGGAGCCACACACAAATACCCTCTTTCCATGCAGTATATACCTGGTCCAGCTAATCCACTCCCCGACACTGCCATCCTGAAGCCATAAACCCTAATTTTCTTCCTAATTTGGTCAGAAATCAATGCATGGAGAAAAAGACTTGGGGGACAAGCTGAGAGGAGGGTGTGCTGCGAAATTGGCATGCAGGAAAGGCAAACCACTCTACAGACTTATTACAAAGCAAATATTTGCCGTTCTAATTATTGGCTTAAGCAGATCACCCTAGGATCTGGAGATAAATCAAGTCAAACAGAGGGCCACATCAGAATCATATTTCCCCAAATCAAAACGGATTCTTTCTCTCCCCTAGAGCGGCGGTCCCACCGCTGCCCACTATTTGAGACCAATATTTACTCCTGGCCCAAGTCAGATGGCAGCCGTGTGCCGCGGCCGCCGCCGTAGCAGACAGCTCAGTCCAAGGGAAGGCCGTGGCTTTTGTCAACTTTCGCCAAGTGGTTGTGCGTGTGTGTGAACTGTGACGGGATGGCGGAAGCGGCAAGGATCCACGGCGCTCTCCCGGAGCCTGCGGCAGACTTTGCCACCGTCTGCAAACCACAGCACCAGGCATGGTAGAGGTTATGGTAGACATCCTGTAGCAGGGATTGCCTATCCGGCCACATCAAGGAAATCAGAGGACATCCTCTCTCAGACAACCTTCAGTCATCCTCCGAGCTGTCTGTCAGACCCGGCAGGCTACCGACCCCCTGGCCAATCTACCGCCACTACAGGATATTCCCAGGCCATGCCGGAGGAAATAAGGGTTCTCCCACACATCAGAACCGGACACTATCACCAAAGGAACTCTGGTGGTGCTTCCAATATCTTTGGATGCTTTAAATGTGCAAACATCATTTATCTCTTGGTGTCAAGCAAATGGCAAAAAAGGGTAATCTGCCTGTAAAGAAAGAAGGGGGCTGGAACGGCAAGGAAACGAGGGAGGAGGAGGGAGGAGCAGTAGGTTCCATCTAAATAAACTTGATCATGGTCTTCATCAGGTCATGTTAGATATTTTTATGATTGTTAAATAGTTTCAGTTTTCTTTTAAAGTCAAGACAAGCTTGGCCTGGTTTAGTTGTGGTACAGAATTACAGGACAGTTCATAAGGTTATACCTGTGGTTGGTGTACCTAAATTTTCCTTACCTCCTCTCATGTTCATATGCATCTGCTGATTGTCCATGTACATCCCATCTGGACTGTAGGCATTCCCTGGTCCTGGAATATCATAAACAAAATATAAAACATGCATCTAGATTTATGCTTTTCGCATGCAAAAAACATACAGTAAATACATGCGTGGTACTGATTTTTCTTCTTGTCGAAGAGGTACAAGTATTAAGACATGGGTGGAGATGTGCTGAAGGTGTCAAGGGGAAGAGACTGCCACCGGGGAGAGCCCCCCAAACAGACCCATAACATGATAATTTGAGTACACTTGGGTGGTGTTTATCTGCTGCTTTCAGTATATGATTATCTTGTCCCACAATAAAATCTGTCCACAAAAATGAAGATTCTCAGATTATATGATGATGTCCAGTCTGGGACAAGGCTATAGCTGTCACCTACATACAGCAGGGTGACACTGTCACTGTTACTGAGATTTAGCTCTTATCTCTCCTCAGGAGTCCTCTAGGTAGGGGTTGGCAAAAGTGTCAGGCAAGATCTATTATAAAATTGTTCTCCTGGTAATATATGGTCGTATTGTGAAGTGACAGTGTGGAGCCCCTCCCCCCCAACCCTACAGCCTCACAAGGACTCCAGGGCGGCCTGGAAGGAAAGACGGACCTCTCACCTCTCCCCTTCTCATGGCAACCCTTCAAGGAGGGGCCATAAATCGGAGGAGTGGGGGTGACCAGTGCCTTCGAGCTGCAGAAAGGGCTGCTGCCCTTGCCAACGGATCAGCATCAGCACCAATCAAAGATTTTCATAACAAGAAGGTGTCCTAAGACCGGCGGCTGCTGATAGCAGATACCGCAAAGGTGGGTAAGGGTGGGTGGGGGTGGGGGGAATAAAGGGTTATAAATGCCAGCCGGAGCTGGCCTCCAGCTTACTAAAGCTGGGTTGTAAATCACTATCAAGGACTCTTGACCTTCTTAAGAAGAAATACCTGTCAGCGACCTTAGACATGAGCCAAGAACTCATACACAACCCAAACCAAACCCAACAAGAACTTGGGACATGGTATGAACTGACTGGCCACACAAGGAAAGTTTTATTTTGATACAAATGCTGAACATATGAATCCTCATTGGAAATTATCATTTTTATGGCATTCCAATACCAAATAAATATTCCCAGCCAACCAGAAGGCCCCATATGAGCAGTGCTGCCATCGAGTGGCCATGAATCATATGATGCCGTAATGTGTGGCAGTTGGGTGACAGGCTACACTTTACAGGGTCGGTGTCACTGAAAGAGGAACGGTACGGCCATGTTCTCTATACCATACATGTAGTAAATCAAGCGGACTGCGATCAAGAGTCTCTCGTCCCATTTTCCTACCTGAGCATCTTTCCTATGTCACTGCTTTCTGTGCACTTTTTTGTTTATGGCAGAGCCACTAAGTAGTGATCTCTCATACAAATTTACTCCCTATCATATTATAAAAGTTCATAAATCCTATCAGAGATATAAACTAGGACAGCTCGATGATTGCCTGAACCGAGAAGTTAGCTTTAAACGTATATCATGAAGCCACGATAAGAGGATGATATGGCATCATCAAAAGGTATATTGGGTACTTAAAATGAGGGTGAAGGGCTGACGATTCTACGTAATTGTTTTTTTTCCGTAATAGATAACATTCACATCAAGGTATTACATATGAATATCTCCTTTCTTACAGGCATTTTCTTTGAAATCTGCCCTCAAGAAACCGATACATACCTGCCCTATTCGATTGATCTATCATTGGTTGTACAATTCTTCGTCTGGCATTGATAAACCTGAAACCAAAGAGAAAACCACAAAGTGAAGACGTGAAGAAGTAGATCTTCGCAGGCGATTTGCAACGGTAAAGATACAATAATAATTGTTCGCACTAACATATGATTGTTGGCATTCTGAACTTGCTTGTGAACAACACTATAAGCAAAGGCTCTGCTAGACACAGGAATATATTTTGTTTTTTTTTTTTTATATAAATTTACTTGTTTACTCGGAATATAAAGAGCAGACCCCATGTGGACATACAAGGGTAGATCTTTGTGCTTCCCTGGCTTTTAAAAACTACAAGCCTGGTACTGTTTGTAATAGACCAGCTAAGTGCTGCCTTGATTCTTGATGACTTTCCACACCTACATCAGGCTGTTCCATGTCCTGCTGTCAATGCCCAGCCAAAAAAAAATGACACATAACAACACCCATCTGTCCCAGGCTGTCTGTCTGTGTGGCTATATAATTTTAATGGGGAGATCCTTAATGGTGTATGGAGTTTGCATGCTGAGTATTTCGGAGTGTTGCTGTAACATATCATTATGAATATATTTTCTTGTCGAGTTACTTTGGTGCAAAATATAAAGACAGAAACAGCCTTTTATGGTGCCGTTTTCACAATGCAGATAGAGAAACACAGATCCGTATATACCTGGCTGATATCAGATCTGATTGTTTTTCAACACTGAATAGAAAGCCAAGTCCAGAATCCCCCTTAGCAGTTTTTTTGGGTTTCAGTTGCTGAGACCACTTCTGTGTTTACTATATTATATAGCATGTCAATGGTAAGTTCATCCTACCAAGCCCCTGGGAAGATCTGTGATATCGCAAAAACAAAGCTTAGCTTACCTCCTGAAAACAAGATGGATGCAGCAATGGCAGCTATCTACACCCATTCATTATCACTTCCAAACTGGGCAGAAGACTAGAATTTGGAATTCCATTTGGGAGGGAACAAGCCTGGCATTGCCAGCTGGTGGTAGGCTCCTGAACTTGGAATTTTGTCTGTTTTTACTTGGAGAGAGAGAGCGAGTGAGAGAGAGAGAGAGAGAGAGGGAGGTCCGTTGGTGAAACTTTCTGCAGGACAGTCTTGAGGAGTGAAACACTGAAGTAAAAAATCCGGACTACATATACCAGGTAAAGTTCTATATTCCTGGGTACATGTTCGGTACACCCATATAGCCCATCATACCTGGGTACTGAATACCATGTATAATCCACCTGCAGTCTGCGTCTATAATACCACAAAACCAGGAGCTACATGTACAGGGGCTGAGGAACAGAAGGATAGAAACAGCTAGACACAGACACACAGGAGGTAAAAGTAAAGCGGCCCAAACTGGAAGATTTTTTTTTTCTACCTAAAGACAAGAGAGTAGGAGATAAAGTTTTCCCCAGCTCCGGCCTCTCTGGCATTTCCAAGACCTCTCCAAACTGAAGCTAAACATCATTAATCATGTCCCTCCTCCTAGCGAAACTGGCGGCCTGTCCTTATGTGCCTCCTACCTACCACACACTGCTCTGGTTCTCTCTCTCTCTCTCTGGCTAAATAAAACTTACATGTGTACTGTGCGGCTGTACTTACTGGTATGACAGGTATTTACCAAGGTGCCAAACTTTTGGTACTGGCTGGTACATGTACATGTGCTTATTTCAGCACATCTTTGGTATTAAGTATCTCTTCGACCCAAATTCAAATCCCTCTTCATGTTTCCCAATGGACACAACTTTTTACATCTCCCAGGTCGATGACACACATATTTTTTTTGTTATGAAAACTTATGTATTATCATCCTATTTTAAAATGTATAAACATGTACAGGTACATTGTACAATATCTTGCCAGTACATCTAGCTTTCATAATTATTTACAATTCATTTAATCAATGGATAATATGCTGCAAAATACATATATTTTTCAACTATTTCATAGTTTAACCTATAGTTTATTCCCTTTTGTGTCTGCAAAGCAGTGTCACTATAGTTACCTCCCAGTATTCCAAGACAAGATCCGGCAGTATCTGTACAATCTGTCAACTACCTATGGCACAAACTTTCTACCTTGGCCACTAGAGGGCCCCATCGGCAGGGTAGCAGACTGGGACTTGTCAGTGGTGGTGTTGGACTCTGACCATGATGTAGCATTCACGGAGCGAGTAGGGGGGAAAAACGACAAGAGATACGTTTTGCCTCCTGGCAGTGGCTAAGTGCTGCTGTAACCAGTGAAGACAGCATGTAAACAGTCTGGACCCTGCAGGCTGCCTGGCTAGAGTACAGTCACTTCAGCTCCCTCCTAGCTACGCTGTCACATACCACACTGGGATCACTGACAAGGCCCCCTGGCGCTTGGTTACAACACTATCGCCTTGATCTCCACCAATGTATATACCCATATATATATATATATATACATACATATATACGCAAACAAAGTCTCTCTATTTTTATCCCAGGGATGAATTGTGCTTAGTTTTTCTTCCCTCACCCTTCCCAAGACAAACAGGAACATGTGATCCCCAACATAAAACATACATATGCTCCACCCAATCCCATACTTGCAATGCTCCCCCAACTGTCTGTCCTCCGATAAAAAATGTAGACCTGCTGGAAAAAAAAAACTGCTGACAAGGACTTGAGGCCAGTTTCTTTATCAGCTGCAGTTCCACATTGAGGATCTCTGGCTGGATTTGGCCGTTTGGGATCAGGTACCTACTAGGGACACCCAGGGTGGTTGGTTTCCAGTTGCCAGGTATATAAATCATGTCCAGCCACAGGGCACAGCTGGGGTAACCCATACTAGGGAGGGTGGCGGTAATGGGGGGGGGGGGGCATCCCAAACCAGAAATTCCAGGTGACATGACCTTGAAAACCCAATCTAAACTCCTCACTTTCCTTTGACATTTTGTAGAAAAAAATAATTGATTCTGTTTTCCCCAGTTATGATTAATGAACCAGTGGTGGTGGTGATGATGGTGGAGTTGAGGATAATGTGACCCTGTCACTGCCCATGTAGGGGGCCTGTTTAAGGTCCCCAAAGGTCCGGTTACCAAGTAATAACAACAATCACTGACCAGTCAGTGTCCCTGAGGGGGGAGGGGGGGATGGGGGGGGGTGTTGTCAAATGGTAACATGTGTTTTGCTTCTTATATTTTGGGCTTTTTTTTCTTGGGTAGGAGGGGTGGGGGTAGTTTAAGACCCGATGGACCATTGCGGAAATTTCACCATATTTGACTCTCCTTTTTTTCATGGAGACAAAAGTAGGTCATTATACCAAAGTTGTAATATCCAAGGATTGCTGCCGAAGGCAGAACAGTCAGGTCTAGTGTCCTGAATGGCCATATATCAGCCGGTGGCTATGCCTAGCAGTTGGGAGAATTTGAGCAGCCAAGGCTGAGGAATAAGCCTGTGAAATATTAATGAGAATGGGGTATCTTTCCCTGCAGAATCCCAAGCTCCGGGATTCAGGCTTTGTCTTTCCCCCTCCCTGTCCCCTCGGTTAGCATTCCCCTAAGCCCAGCCTACAGTGGCTGTACATTTGGCTGTGGCTCGCCTTATAATGCCAGGGAAATTGTTCAATTTTCAGCCATAATCAAGCAGGAAGGGTAAATTTAACCCCTGTAGGGTTCCAGGAGAAGGAGCTGGAAGACGAGGTTGTGCACTTAAGGGGAAAGGCAGGCAGACAGCAGCCAGTGGCCATGTCACTCCCTATGTAGGCTCCCCATTTGTCAGCTAGTAATGGTGCTTTGCTTGACTGCCTGCTTAGCCAAGCCACTACAACTGCCTTAAAAGTCCTGCCACTGTAACTGCTTTGGGCTGCTGTACTAAAATGTTGAGATAAATTCCTTCAAACTATCATCGCTTTTCTGGCTCCTGCATCAGCTGACTTGTTCGATTTGTGACTCACTTTTTTTTTTTTTTTATAATTCCAGTTTCTGGCCAGACAACAATCTGGAGTGGAATTTGTTGTTTGGTCGCTTTCTTGGTTAATTGTCTGACCAAAAAAAAAAAAAAAGAAAAAAAGAAAAAGAAAAGCTTTTCTGCAAAATCCCTGGCATCTTCTGAAGGCTTTGCTGCAGGGAGATTATAGATACAGTTGGTCAGTAGTAACGAGGTGCTCCTTTCCGAGCCTGGAGCTTGGTAACGGCGGGACTTTGGAGGATGTAATCCGACTGGCCCAGACTGCCCCGGTGGACAAGGACTACTGTGATTTGTGTGGGGAAAGCCCTACCATCCATAGAGGCTAATGTCATCTGCTCCCAATTGCCCGAGCCTCAATCCCGGGGACTAGGACCAGGGTGGGGACCTGGTCTGGCCTATACCCCAGCCTAGCAGGTCCCTCTCTCTGCTGCTGATGCCATAGGGGGAACAGGGCAGCAATGCCCACAGAGAGAGACGGGAGAGCTGGGATGCTATTTTCCACTGCAGATGAGTGATGTTCTAATAATTATACCCCTGGCAGGAGTCAAATCCCTGGCCATTGCAGAGGATTTACAAGGCAGTGGAGACAATACATTACAGAAGCGGCCTACACAACATTCTATCCCTGAGTTATGAGGCCGGCCAGTCTGGGAGGAGGACATGGGACAAAGAGTGGAGAGAACACTACATAATTCCCCTCCCTCCATGCTGTCTGAGCCCTGACCGCCCTCCCTGCGGTGCTCTCCGCTGATCCCCCAATTTGGCTGGGGACATTCTGCCAAAACCTGCCACTGTGCTGCCAGCCTCGCCTGGCTAATTGAAACAAATGCCTTTGGAAGCTGGTTACCAGACAACGCTCCTGGCATCCCCACTACACAACTCGTGTGGTGAGGGAGATCCTCAGCTCCAGGAAATGGCAAAGGATGCCTCCAGAAGACATGATGTACAGGGTCCTGGTAGTCTCACTCCTGAGACCTTCCCTTACTCCAAGACCCCAGATATCCCCCTATCCAGTCTCTAAATCATTATGTGTCATTGTGGTGGCTGTAACTCAGGCACCTACCTGCACTGGACACCTTATAAACTGTGGCCCCGGGAGTGGAGAGCTGGTCCTCATTGAGGACAATAGACTTGTCCTCTAACTCAGGCCAATTACCTGGGTCTGGGTGTGGACAGGACAGCTAATGTTGATGTATACCCGGACTCCCTGAATGCCAGCTCAGACACAGAACTGTGTGCTAGGTTTAA
>JAAUYG010144155.1_pt1 | contig 18682 bp, 21 predicted proteins | sample 7278091 | NCBI WGS metagenome assembly JAAUYG01 (sample SAMN14350201, study PRJNA611818) | marine sediment metagenome | isolation source: surface marine sediment (0.6m) | place: French Polynesia: Moorea | collected 2018-08
GCTCAGTTAGCAGCTCAACGATGTTGGACTGCGTGCTGGTTGTTTTCGGCAGATCACTCACCGCTACCATGCCTAAAAAAAAACATCGTGTCATGCACATCGCCCGTTCTGTGTTCTGGACATGTTCTACGACAACAGGGTTTATTGCAGGGCCGGCGTTTGCATGTGTGGTGCACAACACCTCGTTTATGTGGCTTGGAGTTTCTCCAAGATCAGAACTCTTCGACGAATTTGACAATTCAGAAGTGCAAAAAGAAACCACAGGTGGCTTCAGTTCTCCCCACAGGATTGATCCCGTTTCTCAATTATAACAGTCGCACTGGTACTCACTGAGTTTGTGACTGAGGTGCGTCAGTCCCAGTTTGATCCTGACGTTCTTGATGCCGGCGTGCAAGGTTGCTCCGTACTGCCTCTCATCCACCAGGACTTTATACCCCGCCACACGTATCTCAGGGTTTGATTGGGGACAAATCCAACTCATGTGTACCAGCATGTGCCCTGCAGCGCAATACACCAAACTATCACTGCCTTTTTCAAGCAGCAACTGGCAATCTGAAGATGACACAATTCAGGATAGTCCCTTTCACAAAGGTTGCGCTTTACAAAATGTATTTGTTGTTGTCAGGGTGAAGACGCAAATGGCAGAGTGCTGCGTTGAAAACGTCTCTGTGTGTTTTTGAGCGAGAAACAGATAGGCAGAAAGTTGACTACCTGTGTAGTGCGAGAGAGAGGAGAGACAGTCATCCAGCATGTCCTCCACGTGCGAGAAATCCTCCGTCACTTTGCTGACGATCTGATCCTCGTCTGAGATTCGCAGACTTTGCAACATGTCTCTGTTGTGCAGCAGGTTCAACAGCCTAAAAAGCAAACAGAGACTGAACGTGAACTTGCAAGTCCACCACATGTAAAACGATTTGGGTCTGGGCACACCACGACAAGACTGCTGTCAGTACGTACGTACGTACTCTCATCTCAAAACCGGTGAAATTTCAGTTGTTTCTCACAACTTGAACCAAATGCGTGTAATATGTTCCCATGTGTGCGCAATGCAGAAGGGCTAAATTGTCACCTGTCTCGCTTGTTGACGAGATCACACGTGATTTTCTCGATCTGACGTCGCTCTTCCAGACCGATCACAGTGACAGTGATCTGTGGAGGGTCCGGTGTGATCTCCGGCCGGATACTCAAAGCCTCAGACTTGATGACATCATTGCTCCCATGGATCTGAAAAGAAGAAAGTTGGCATGAGCACTTCTGGAAACAAGTAGCACACGACAAACGCACAGTATTTTGATGCGTGCTGTTCTTGTTTCGTTTTTCAATTTTCGGGTTCTTTTGTCACAAAGCTTTTCTTTATTTTTCCAGGAAATGCCATCACTGATATTTGAAGCTTCGCGTGGAGAAATACTCACATGGACCTCAAGGAATACCAGGTAGGAGCCATGTTTCAGGTTGGCTATCTCGGCCTCGTGTGTGTCCGGGTGGATAGGACTGACGACTTGCACTGCACGTTGTGTCTCCGCATCCAAACACACAACCTGCAACACGTTTTGACAAGATTCTGAAGAACTGAACCTGGGCCAACAATGTTGTTCAAACACTTTCTGGGGCAGCAGACCTTGAACTGCTTGAGTTTGACGCCCGGTGTGAGGAGTGGCGGTTCCCACGTGACCTTGATGGCGTTCTGACTGACGGCCGGCGCTCGGCGTAGCTCTGGCGGCTGGACACCTGGCCACGTGACCACGAGAGGGTCAGACGCCTTGCTGTTCAACTTGTCGATGTTTGTCAGCGCCTAAAATTAGAACCATCGTGTGCTGTTTTCAGTTGGTACAGAGGCACTTAGACCTGGAAATCTACTACCTACCCTGTTAAAATTTATTGGTCAGTGTCCAGTTTTGCTCCAATTTTCACCCGCCCCAAACAATCAGCCACAGTTCGTGTGGCACACTGGCAGATCTCCAGGATCAGGCCCTGCCACATCCATACAATCTCCACGCACCTGCACTTGGAAGGCATACTCCCTGCACCAGCGCCCGTGCGTGAAGGAGTACGTCTGCTGGTCGGCGGCCAGTATCGCCTCCACGACGCCATTGACGTAAACCTTGTAGCCCGTCACCTTCGCGTCACCGTAACAGCGCGGCTTGTCCCACTCTATCGCTACGTACTTGAAGTTACACGCTCTACAACAAAACAAACGGTCAGGAAACACCAAGCAATTTTGCAGATAGGAGAAGAATGAGTGAAAATCTCGTCTTGTAAAGTTTTAAGGTCCCCATCACAACTAGCACAAGGATGAAAGCAGTAGAGTTTTAGGGATGGGAACCAGCACATCAGTTACCGCGGTGACAGGCACAATGCCATGCAAATTGCGAACATAAAACTGTGTTGTGCCCCACAGCGCCACAGTCTATCTGACCTGAGAGTGACCACAGGTGTATCTGGCGGCGCTGCTGTCTGTACGGTCAGCTGTTTGGACACATCGAGGACGCGGTCGTCCTTGGACATGGCGTACACGCGCAGGAAGTGGTTCGTTCCCGGGTAGCACTTGTGAAGAATGCAGCTCTTCTCCCCTGACGGCAGCTTCACTTCCCGCTCCTGGTAAACAAATTCTCATTTTGAAGAACTTTTATTGGCTGAAGTAACATTCTGTTTGATCAAAAGCGTCAGGGGTTAAAGAGTGGTAGGTGATGTAAACGCACGTATTGAGGATACTTCAGGCAAAATGCTGCTGGGACATCCACCGGGAAATCAATTCATTTCACATGTTCAAATCAAGACATCACCACAAAGTTCTGTAGATTCATCACAGAGCACTTTGAAATTAAATCATTCGGTGATCAGTGCAAAATGACATGATTATGACTTACATTGGGTTGTGCAACGCTGGACCAAGTGACCCGATAGTAGAGCAATCCTTCAGGCTCAGAGTAGGGAACCCAGTCCAATTGGATGGTGGAGTCAGTGAGCCTCACGACTCGCGCTATCAAATCAGTGTCTCCCTCGTCCACGTTGATGTCTGCATCCTCCGACCGACCTGAGTGAATATCGGTTAAGTTTTTGCCTGTTTGCTGTGTGCAAATTGAGGGGCAGGATCTTGCATCCCTACTTGCCTTTATTCGAACAGATTGTACTTCGGTAAGCTCCTCAGGGACACCAGTGATGATACCACTCGCCCCTGGTTTTCATGGTCTATACAGTACTCAGTGTCATGAGGTGGTGTACTCACCAATTGTTGCCTGCGTGTATTCTCCCGCTGTGGTGATGAGAAGCGTGTTGCTGAGTGTAGAGTCAGCGTATTGTGGGTCCGCACTCAGTGCCACCAGGTTGACGCGGTAGCTGCGCTTCGGTTTACATGGGATCACGGCTTTACGGTGCGACACGCTGAGCGGACTCCCTGCCTTCTTCCCGTTGAGGTACACCTGTGATTCAAGAGATTGGTAGACCTCACATCATGAGCAAAACTGTTTTCAGTGACACGCACAAATGATACCAAAGCCCCACTTGCCTGGTACCCATCCAGCTTGGTGCCCCAGAGTCTGGGTTCTCCCCATTCTATGATGAACTCATCTCTATCCACACTGCGCGTCCAAATCTGAGGTGCATCCGGCGGCCCTGGAACCAGCACCTGAACCTTCTGCGGTTCTGGAGCCACATGGTCGGTGTCGTACTGAGGTTCTACCCAGATATTGTAAAGACACCTAAATTCCAACAGAATAAAATTGTTTCTGCAGAAGCAGGAATTGTCAATAAACAACCAGTTTGGCGTCTGTAGCGCAGACATCAGGTGACAAACAAGCAGAAAGTTTGTTCTTTTGATTCAAGATTCAAACAGGGTGTTACAGCCAACCACAAACCGAACATTTCGAGCTAACAGACTCACTTCTGCTGTGTGAGGGGTATCGTCGCGCTGTGCTGATCTCCACTCAGAACCTTCTTGTGTGTTTGCCCGTCCTTCTCACAGTGGTACGTCACGTTGAACTGTGTCACGTGACTTGACGCGCGACCCGCGACGTCCCAAGTGACCCTGACGTCACCCGCGTCATTCTGATTGCTGCCTTGCGGGTACAGGAAGGTCGTCTGCAATTCACTCAGCACTCCTGAAAGAATTGCAACCATAGCATGAGGTCATTTCCTTTCGCCAACACTCGTGGTCTCATTTGCAGTGTGGTGCACTAAAAGACGGGTTGTTTTACCAGGTTTGTCACGGTTGAGGTGAGTGTGACTGAAATATTTCAGCACGAATTGGGAAGCAAACAAACAAGAATGGTCTTCGGTTCCTTAGTTTTGGAATGGATACATGAGCCTCTACCACCTACCGTCATGTCCGGGAGGCAGTGAGATGTCGATGGGTTCTGACGGCGACTCGTCGCTCTCCAGCTCCTCGGCCCCGGACTCCGCGTCCCGCGACTCGTTCCAGGACGACACGCTGCCGCCCACGTGTATCGCGCGCGCCTAAACATCCCACAATCATACAACTCAATTCTTGGATGTCCCGTTATGGACTCCCAATTTTTTTGTTTCTGCATGAAAAAGCCCCAGCTCTATCTTGATCTGCGATCTAGAGTCGTGCATTGTCATCACAATGCAAACAGGCAGTGTCTCTGCTCCACACGTATAAGAGATCTTTGGCTGTCTGACCTTACTGCTGTAGTCTTTCATACTACCAATCAGTAAAATTTTTCCAAGCATTGACATGGTCTTTATTTTGAGGTGCCTCACTTACCCTTCGTTTCCTATCCTTCCTGACCTCATCAGTGCAGGTCAGCGCCACAAGGACGACGCGGTACGTTTTGCCGGGTTTACACTTGACAAGTGTGCAACTCTGCGCTGTCGGCGCCAAGCGCATGTGCGGCTTCCCTGTGGAGAGAGAAAATCAGGAAAATTGGGGATTTCCCATGCTGAGAATGCAATACGCGTGTTCGCATGAGCCAGAGTGCAAGCTGAGCCTTCTGCTATGTTTTTCTGCAGTAAGCATTTAGGCCGCTCAATGTGGGTGTCAAATTTCCAGACGCAAAACAAACAAGAATTCTCATTTCAACTTGACCAGCTCATCATGTGATCATTCAAAGTTATGCAACTGGCAATTGGGCAGGGGCATTGGAGTGACCGGATAACAAAAACGTGACAAATACAACAACGTGAAAGTGAATTGTCAATTCAGCAGAAAGATGCTCAAAACTGGGGCACACACCGTTGATCTCAAGTCGATAGCCTTCCAGCGATAGCTTGAGATACTTTGGATTGCCCTGGTCGTCCTTTCCGATAACCGAGTACAGCAACGGTTTCTCCCAGTACAATTGTATGGTGGTGGTTGTGTACCCTGAAAACAGAAACCATGATAATGCAGTAAAACCCTACATTTCAAACAAAGCCAACAAGAAAACCATCTGTCTCTCGCTCGTCTGTTTCCCCGGTATGTACGTACGTACCTGTCACAATGGGGACGGGTGGTTCACAGGGAGCGCGCGTGCGCACAAACACCGGGGAGGACAGCACGTGCGTCGTGCGGCGGTTCTGCTTCTCAACCTCCGGGTCTTTCGTATTTGTTAGCGCGTCCTGAAACAACACCCAACTTGTCACTGAAAGGCCACGTTTTCAGTTCAAACATTAGTTTCTTTTGCTCTGGAGCCTTTTCGCTTCGCACAAAAAATATTCTTCGTGTTAAATTTCTCCTTGATGCCCCAGTTCCTGTCCAGCAAAAATGCTGCCAAAATGCACCGGACTGAATGAATTGTTGCCAACCATGCACCGAAGGAATAGTTACCTTCACGGAGACGACAGCTTCGACGACAATCTTGTAGAGCAGCCCCGGGTGCAGATTCTCCACCGTCGCCTCGTTCGCCTCCGCTACGATGCTCTTGTGATGCGCCAGCGCAGTCTCATCGTTCTTGTGACATCTTCCGTCAGCCCATCTGCAAAATGATGGGAAAAAGAAACCTCTAGAAATGTTTCTATTTCTCTGTTTTGAATAACGGCACTTCTTTTCTGTTTCCCGGCAAATCACCGGCGTCGTGTAGCTCTGTATTTCTTCTCCCAGACCAAAGAACTGAACAGCATGCCCGGCGCTGTAACGTCTGAATGCTGCGTGTGAAAGGGAGCTTCACCTGACGACAATGCCCTGGAGGCGGTTGGATCCGTACACGACGGGCGGCTGCCAGGCGACGGTGACGGAGTTGATGGTGGTGGAGACGACACGCACGTGCGACGCGGGGTCCGTGCCGGACGTCATGCCGATCATACTACTGCTCGGCAGCCACGCGTCCTCGGGCGGCGCCTCCCGCAGCGGCAAACTGCGCGTCCGACGCAACTCGTGCCCTGCACAACAGCGCCAGCACCAAAGGCATAAATGGACTTTTTGGCGCAAACAATGAAACCACGATTCCAGCAAATGAGATTCCTGTCTTGTTCTCACCTTCGTGCAGATTGTCGAAGTACTCCTCGGTGATGGTGGTCACTGTGAGCATGTACTCCGTCTTCTCTGCCAGTCCGTCCACGATAGCAGAGGTGGAGTCCGCACTGACCTCCACAGCCGAGTGTTTCCTCCCCACGTCAGCCTTCATACACACCGCGTCCACGCGAATGGCTGTCACAAGAACAAGACAAATTGCGTGACTAAATGAGGAGAATGATCAAGCTGCACGTGTCAAGGTACACAGCACAAAAAGCTACAGTCAGCCGAGTGAAAAGTGCTCAACTTTCAACCATGTCTGAACACAAACGCGACCAACTAAACAGAAAAGTTCTCCCTTCAAAACGACCAGGGATTTGTGTGTTATCGATAAATTCGTAAAACAGCAAGGCACAGAACGCTGGGTCGTACCGATGATGTCGACGCCGGTCTCGTGAGGCGGGTCCCAGCCGACCTGCACACTGTGACACGTGGTGGCGAGCAGACCCAGGTTGCCGGGCGCTCCCGGCGGCTGCGGCGTCTTCACCGTCAGGTGCTCCGACGTGCCCGTCAGGATGAACGTGTTGCCGTATCCATCGTCCGGCAACTCACCCTCTGCGCGTACAAAATGTAAAACCTGTTGCAGCCACCGGTCCAAATCGTAACTTTCAGGTGCAGCAAGATTGTATTTGCTCCTGCCCAATGGCTGTTCTGTTTGAGCATCACATTTTTTGGATGCGACATGCATCGGAAAGTCACCAGGCAGGTGAATCTGCCTTCCTGATCAGTTCAGAAGAAACAATTCAAGTCATTTTGATGAGAATAAATACCTTGTATGTCGGCGTAGGACTGCAGCTTCCTTGCCTCGACCACTACGTTGTAGGAAGTACAGGCTTTGAGACCTGTGATGAGAAGATGGTCGTCCTGGGTCTGCTGACTGTTGATCTCACCGTGCCCGGCATCTTTCGGCCACCACGTCACCTGGTACAATTCCGGTTCCACAAAATGCTGCTTCAAGCGGTCAGCTGCAAGGAACGAAAGTGACCTCACGGAACGAACATGGAAACGCGAAGAAGAACAAGTTGTTTTTCTGTTCTGGGTGTACCTTTGCTCCAGACAACCATTGCGGAGTGTCCCGTCACCTTCTCGCACCAGACTCGGCTGGGAGGCTGCACCAGGCCCGTGTAATGTACGATGAGTTTGGGCCCAGGTTTACACGCTGAGTACCGGTCTCCGATAAAAATCTCGGACAGACCTACAATGATAAATTCAATTCAAAATTAATTCTCCACACAACAGCATAAAGGCAAACTAGAAATGCTTGGTGGCATTGTGTCGCGCCTTGGTTCAGTGAACCCACAGCATGTGTGCTCACTCTACAAGTTAATCTTTACTTGTTTGCAATCTTAATCTATTACTCTCCTATCATAAAGGAGTTTTTTGGTGTCCTAATTAATGTCTTATTTAAGTTCATCTTCACTTGCAATCCATTACTTAGCTATTACAATATAAAATGGAGGCTACTATATTAGATTCTAGTTATTAAAATAGGAGAAAAAGTGAAGTTCTAACTAGCCAGCCAATGAGTTTTAGTATAACCTTTTGAATTCAGCTGTATGGAGTTGGCAAGGGGTAAGGGGGGTAGTCAATTCAATATAAGGAGGGTCCTGCTATAGACAGATAACTGGACAGACAACATTGCAGAGTGACTTGTAGAGTCGCTCCTTGCGAGCAGCAAGGCGCGACTAAAAACACTGTAAGAAACGGAAACAGAAGAGCAAAAGCAACAGAAACACGGAACCATAGGTTGTTGTGTGATTGAGAAAATGGAACAAAAGTTACATTTGGCGGATATTGGTAATTTACCGTGTTTGTTGTCCACGCCAGCAGACTCTATCCCTGAGTCGGCCTCTGTCGCGCTCGACCTGTTGTCCTGGGTGCGCCCCACAGGGTGGTCCGTCAGAGCGAGGATCTGGAACGTCACGCGGTCCCCCAGCGTCACGTCCTTTATGCGCAATGTGTGCACATCCGCAGGCATGATGGACCCGTACAGCTTTCCGTCCTTCAACAACTGGTAACCCTGGAGGCGTAAAACATCAGCAGCTGGTTTATCTCTGTGACAACTGTTTTCAAAATTGCACCTTTTTCAACATTAGATTTTGCCTATTTGCAAGAACAGGTTGAGTTATTGTTTACTCACAGACACTGCAGCATCTCCATACTGCTGGGGCATCTCCCACGTGATGTCAATACCCTCGGTGTGCATACCCTCCAGTCTGAGTGTGGGGCTCTTCGGAGGCGCGGGGCACATGACAGGCAGCGTGTTGGACACGTCCGACTCGGTGAGACAGAAGATGCGGTCCGCGTGAGGATCAACCTTCCGCATCCCAGCAAACGACTGCAACAAAGGACACGTCAGAAGCAATCTCACTTTATTGGTTAGCCAGTTCGGGACAACCGCTCTGCACGGTTCCTGCACATGTCGATTGACACAAGAGCTACCGGCTTAGTCCAAGAGAAAATGGCAGATACTTGGGTTTGTCAAAAAGATCTGGTTGTCCATTGAGGTAGAATTGGCTCTGAATGGGTGAAAGATGCAGAATTTGAGTTTGGAAGTTGCGAAGAAAGAGACATCATGTGTGTTCCGAAAGATGTGGACAACAAATTCTTTCCCTCACTGACCTTGACATTCACATCGTAAGACTGCCCGCAGTTGAGATCTGTCAGAATGTACTGGTAACCGTTCCTGTTGCTGGTGGAGTTCGCTTTGATCTCACCGTGCCACGTCCCGTCCAGGTAAACCCTGCTCACAAGAACAACAAAAGATGCAACGAACGCTGCACGAGTAGTTCGCTTTTGTACTTCGCGACAATAAGAACAACTCTCTGGACAAGTTGTTCACTTCCACACAGAAATATCTTCACCCACTCTTACCTGTAGAATATGATGTCCTCCCCATGAGGCACGTTGCCCGTGGGTTTCTCGAAGGCGATGGTGACGGAGCCCTTCTTGTAAGACGGCTGCTGGGTCACGTGCGGGGCGGGTGCGCGCGCAGGACACGTCACCTGCACCGTGTTGGACGGATCACTGTTTCCAATCGAGTGCGATGTGAGCGCCACCACGTTCACCTGAATCATGCGACCTGCAGGATGAAAACAGCCCAGGGTCAGTCATCAAGGCACTGGAAAAATTTACACATCGTCTGATTGACCATGGGCAGCAGTCTACAAAAGCGTGGAGGTCAGGAGGAGTTACAACTTGGAAGTCAAATTGCCTGGGATTTCTGGATCTGTTAAGAGGTGCGATTGCAGGGGAGTACGAAGTGGGCACGAACCAGAGTGACCACACAACAATTACCTGTCAGCCACGAGGTCGTCTGACAAAGAGCGAGGAGGGAACAAGGCAGACGAGCATGGCCACAAGGATGCCAACAGAACCCATTGGCAAGGCTCCTCTGCAGTGCAGAGCAGCCCAAAAATTCCAGAGAATAGTCCGACCTGGCTGGAGGTTGTCTATGGTTGTTTTGCGCGTGTTCCTTGAGAGCGCCTCTCCCAGTTGTTGCCCATCAACCTGCACCATGAACCCTGTGACCGGTACATCTTTGTGTGATTCCACGTCATCCCATTCCAACGTCACCTGGCAATGAGAAATCCTGTTTTTAGACGATCAAACATTCTGCCTGCGAGAAAACTGTGTCACTTGACAATGACAGCACACAAAGAAACATCTCACTGGCCCCTGAGATGTAGGTCGCATTTGCCCCGGCAAGACACCCCAACTTTTGTAGGGTCAAAGACCAAATGACGGCAAGTCAGGAGCACCAACCTGGTAGAGGTCAGAAGCAATGGGCTTGAGTCTGGGGGCGGGAGGAGGTCCCAGGGTCGTGTATTTGATTATGGTGCTCTTGGCCTGCAGTTCCATCGGCTGCTGCGCGTTCACCAGCCCGTAGTTCGCGACGACGAAGATGCGGTAGGTGTGACCGGGAACCAGACCCGTCACGTGACACGTGGAGCCGGAAGTGACGTTCCAGCAGTGCTGCACGGCGGGAACAGCCTCCCCGTCCTCGTCCTGCAGGCACTCAAAACTGCAACCAAAACATGTCCAGAGTAAGAATTCACTCCGGCCAACTGACATTTCAAGGTTGCAAGTGCAGGAAAAATTCTGCACCAGATCAACAAAAAGATGGTTGAAACAGAACACTGTGATCAGTAAAGCAAGACAGTGAAAGTCTTGTGTGGTAACCTGATGGAAAGTAAACAACTGTCTGTACCTGATGTTGCTGTTGACGTCCTTCTTGAATTTGGTGCCCACGGCATTGACGACATTGACCAGCAGTGTGTACATGGGTTCGCCTGACCGAGGAAAACTCCAGCTGACGGCCACTGCGTCAGGTCCCAGGTTCTCCGCCGAGGGCACTGGCGAAGGCAGATACTGTTCCTACAATGCATCACAGAGATCTTGTTGGTCCAACAATGCATTCTCGGAGTCCCGCGATGTGTGATGTGTCAAACACAAGAAAACAGATGACCGAAAACGGCTCACATGGTAATTTAGCATACCTGGCCCTCCTGGTGACCCAGTATGGGTACAGCTGCCGCCACTGCGTGCTCTTCCGGCGTCACCGTCAGTCCCGCCGGCGACTTGTCCGTGATGGTCAGGTGCGCATGCTCTTGGACTTCCACCTCAACCTTCGCGCGCTTTCGTCTCTTCCTTCTCACTGCCAAAAGTCGTTGGATACTCACGTTACGGCAAGGTGCTCAACAATGAAAGAATCGATGTTTTCAAGTGCAACGAAGGAAAACTATTTTTTAATCATGGAGAGACATTCAAATTACTGGAGCTGTTGCAGAACTCAGACACAAACCAAAAGTTTTTTTTTGGCAAATACAAATCAAATGAAAGCGTGTGACCACTCAGCTTGTGATAGACCAGTCAAAAGCTAGTTGTGACATCAAGACAAAAACTGTTCGTAATTTTTCTTTCGATTTTTTGTGTGTTCACGTTGAGCCTGAGCTATCACTCACTGGTTGATCAGACTTGATGGAAATGTGACCAAAAGAAAACTCAACCCAAAACAGTGTAATTTCCTTTCCCGCCTGTGTTGGAGAATGCCTTACAAACCCTCGTGATTGACTGGTCCTGGCTTCATTAGTGACAGTGAATCACAACGATGGCACATCTTCTTACCTCAGTGGCAACAAAAGGTTTAACGTTTCGGCAAATTTTTGCAGGTTGCCTTGAACTGACCCTCCTCTTTGAACAAAATTAGAGACAAATTGCAACAGCAACATCGAAAATGGCAATTCCATGTCGCTTAACAGACATGCAAAACTTTTGAACGAAAGTTTTGTTTATTTTTCGGTGAGACAAGTGTCACATGCCAACTGGAAACGAAATAAGTACGCAGTCAAAAAATAAAACAACAAATAAACAAAAAAACCCACCTCATCAGCCAAGTTCAGAATCGCTAAAAATGGCACAGAAACCCACCCCATCTGAATACACAGCGAAACCCAAAGGACACAAATAATCCCCGTATCGACAAAATCTCAGAAACGAAAAATCATCGAGGCAATGATAAAACATTCGACCAAGCGAAGATTCCCTTGACATTGATCGGTAAAGAAAGTGAAACATTTGTGATCACCCAGATACAAGTGACAGGTTTGTGTTCCCATTTGAACAGAAAGTGTGGAGTATTCCATGACAGGCGTTACAAGTTGCCGTGCATGCGACTGGTACCTTTCCTTCGGGATTTTCCTCTTTCACTCGGAACACTCTCGGAATCGTCCACTTCAATCTCCAGTCTTGGCGCTTGATTAGTTCGAACACTTCCCTCCGTTGTCTTCGCTGTTGCCCTGATGTCGCCAGGCCCCACGCCTCGCAACACCATTTTTTCCTTGGCTTCTCTTTCAATTTTACTTTGCCATGGTCCTTTTTAGAAAATCACAGCTTGCTGACACTGTGCATTCCCACAACACACAAAACTTCGGAAAACAAGTTTTAAGTTTTTAGTTTTCATGAAAGGAAAAGATGAATGCGCAAGTCTTTAGGTTCAAGTTTGATTCAAAGTTTCCAACAAGATTCTTTGTGCTGTAGCAAAGTGACAACTTGTGTACGTGCATGAATTGCGATCGTAAACAGCTGAGGACTCATTTTTGCGTTTCCACCTGAGAACCTCTTGACAAACCCATTTCACAGAAACATGACAAAACAGCTGAAAAGTTCTATTTCTCACTGGCGTCAGTGACGCAACCATTGTTTAACCTCTCCCAGACTTTGCCTCCCTCTTCCTTTTCTGGCTCATTCCCCGTGGAATCATCTTTACCTCTCCGGGCTCTGTTGAGAATAGCATCATCGTTGCCTCCATCAGTTCCCATGGAATACCCAGCCCTTTCTTCAGTTTCATGATTCTGGTTCTTCAGTGCATTGCTCTTGAACTCACTGGAGATCTGCACAGAACTTTTCCTGGACAAGTTGTCAATGTACTCTATTCGGCTTGCTTGGGACTTAACAGATCTGGCACTGCCAGGTCTGTTTGCATATGACCGAGCAGAATCCGGTCTGGGGATAGATCTGGCACTTCCTGGGGTGGACTCGACTTTGCTTTTGCTGGGCCTAGCGCTCACTCGCCTGGTCTCACTGTCTGATCGATCAGCCCTAGACCTGGCACTTCTTGGGGTGGAACCAACCTTTCCACTGTTTTGCTGACTTGGAGGCTTCCTAGACCCCGGGTCTGCGTTTGCTTGTTTTTCTCTCCCATAAGTAGAATTTACTTCTTCAGGGGCATTGCCTGTGTCTTTTTCACCTTTGCTGACACCATTTGTTTCGGTTTCTGCCTCTACGAAACTTTTGTCTTCGTGGTGACTGACAGACACAGTCTGCATCTTGTCACTGTCATCTGCTTGCCCTGCAACCTGCTCTTCTCTAACCGGGTCAGGCTGCTGTGGCTCTGTCGCCTCAGCGTCTTTCTCTTCTGGTTCCTGCCCAGCTGCAGACAGGTCTAATTTCAATTCGTTCTCCCTCTCATGGCTATCTTGTGCATTTTGAAATTGGTGCTGTTTGTTCTTCTCACTTGGGGTCTGTTCTGCCTCACTGTCAAACACCTCTCCACTCTCATCTGCAAATGCCTCTGTCACATCGTCTTCGCCTACCGTATCTGTATTCCCAACTAACGGCTCCCAGCCCTTCATCAAAGTGGTCCCATCCACCACTTCCTCTGGTTCCATCGTCTCTGTACCTATGTTACCTTTCCCGTCAGGACCTATTCCTCCCACTCCCCCGCTTGTTCTGCTGGCCGCCTGTCTAAATTCGCCTTCTTCATTGCCAATTTCGATTCTGCTTCCTAATTGTGACGAAGATGCTGCTCTGTCTGTTGGACCTGTCCTGGACGTTGGTGGAGCACTGCCCCTGTTGTTGTTGTTGTCATTGTTCAGCGCCCTATGGCTGGTGTTTGACTGGCCACTCGCAGGCCTGGTCGCACTCCCACTTGCTGGTCTGCTTGCCTTTGACTGAGGCCCACCCTCTTCTCCCGTGGGTCCCGCCTCGCCATCACCCTCATTTACAGGTCTTTCCTCTGCATTGCTGGCTGATTTGGCACTAGCTGATCTGCTGTCACTCTTACTTCTGACTGACCCTGGCCTGCTATTGGATGGTTTGGGATTGACAGAGCTCTGGACTGAACCAGAACGAACATCGTTTCTGTGAATAACCCCACTTCCTGTCTCAGGCATGCCTCTGGATGCCTCTGACGAAGCTTCAGATGGCCTCCTTGGAGCGAGATCCTCACCCTTGGGCAGAGACTGAGCACTCGCAGATCTTTTCAGTGCAACCTGGCTGCCAGTGGAGCGACCAGCAGCACTGCTGGGCCTGATTCTGGAACTGGCCTGAGACCCCTTTCTGAACTGCCCCTCATACTTGCGCGAAGTCTCACTCTTTGACCCAATTACTGACCTGGCACTTTGTGGCCTACTGAGGATTCGACCTGCCTCTGACCTGTTTTCTCCACTGACAGCAGACCTCGGGTCTTGCACGTCACCATCGCCTTGCTGACTGGCGCTACTCTGCTCATTTTCCTGTCTCTCTAATACACCTGCATCCCTTTGGCCCTCTCCCTGATCAACTGCATCTGCTGCCTGCACAGTGTCTCTGTTATTGACTGTGTTTTCATGCATCAAGACCATGCGTGGCGTGGGGTCAAAAGCTGACGACTCGGCCCTGTTCGCTTCTGGTGCGTTAGAAGCCACTTGATTGGTGGAGCTGTGATTGTGAGCCGTTGTGTTGCGCAGGTTGTTCTCCTTGACGACGTCACGTTTCTCCCGGTAAGACTCGCTCAGGTTGTGTGACGGAATGGAAAATTTCTGCTCATGCGTGGGAAGTGACTTGCGGGCATGCGCACCCCCGCGCACCATGCTCATGCTCAAGTGCGCAATCTCCACTGGGGCCGGACGGACAAGACCACGTGACCAGCGCCGGAACGTGCGGCCATGCTTCATGCCGTAGTAGTGCTGATACCACTGCTGGTATTTACCAAGTGTCGTGTTCATGTACTCTCCGTCTGGACTTCTTTGGTTGCCGTGGAAATTGCCAAGTCCGGTATTGTACTGTACACCTCGGATCCACTGTGTCTGGTTTTCCCTGTTACCGTTGGGTTTTCCGCCCTGCCTTCTGTCAGATGGACGTCTATTTCTGGTGCTGTCCAAGAAGCTACTCTGTGATTGGCTGTGTAGGGACGGATGAGAGTCCATGGAGCCCTGGCTGAGGGACTTCAGTGGTTGCGGCTGTCCTGGGGTATACCTTCCTGGACGTCCAGGGTAGCTCTGACCAGGCAGAAGATGGACTGGGAACATTCCAGGAGATGTCGGATAAAGGCTACTTGGGTGTGGATAGGCACCCTGGAACTGGGACAAACTCAACCCTCCGTAAGGATAAACAGGTTGTTGGGGATACCCAAATGGGTCTGGTACATTCTGCCTTTGTGCCCATGGGTATTGAGGAGGTACTACTCCTGGTCTTGGGGGCATCAGGTAACCTCTGTCTGGAGCAAACATCTGAATGCCCAGCTGTTGACTAATGGGCATGCGCTGCAGGTTGAATCTCGCTGTTTCCTCGATGTCAGTCTCGCTTTCATTCTCCCCGTCCACTTCTTCGCTCCCCTCGTTTTCGTTCCCAATCTGTTTTCTGGTTCTCTGCTGACCAATGCTGCCTTTTTCTTCATCTTCCTCGTATTCCTCATCTTTAGATTCATCTTCTTCGATTGGTTCATCCAGGGGCACACCCCGTGCGGAGTAAGGCGGGAAGTGCGCCATTGGTGCTGGAGGCACAGACGCCGGCCACCCAGTCCTGGCGCCTAACGCTTCAGCTTTCCCTCTGTAACCTTCAATCACAGGAGGTTTGTAAGGCTCTTCATACTCCCCCGCACCAAAGTAACCACCCTTGTTGTTGCCCTTGGTTACCATGTGCTCATCCTCACCTTCATTCTGCTCCTCTACCACTCCATCTTCTGCTGAAACATCCAAGGTTAAAACAACTAAAGGGTAGTGCAAGAGGGAAGACTGAAAGCTACGTGTGCCTACTTTGACATATATTATTTTGCTCAAACAAAACAAAACCCAACCGGCTAAAATTTCAAAGTTTCGAACGAAACGTCAAAACGACCCTGGAGGTCAAAACACGCAGTGACAAAACTGTTTCTATATGACAAAAACTGCCATGCATGTGATTTTACTAAACTCCTAAAGCACAAACATCAACGGCTAAAAGTGAGCTTTCTTTTCTGTTAGACCTTCGTGCGTACTGCAAATTCAGCCGTTCAGTCGAACAACGAAACAAGGACTTTGAACGGTGTTGTGTCCAACATGCAAAACGGTTGATTCCAAAATTTGTTGGAAAACTGCAACTCAAGTGTCATGATCACACACCAGTTCAAGACATGTTTGGCTTCGAGACACAAAATGTACACGAAGAGAGGGGTCCCTTGAAGTTCTTGTGCACTGTCTTCTGACACAAGTGCATCCAAAACACAAGGTCGCTTGCCAATAAAAAGTGTCCTTCACGAGTGGTTCTGACTATCTGTGGTTCACAACAGCTCATGCCTAATGAGACTTTTCCATGCTCATTACCTGGCTTCGCTGAGGACACAACGTCACTCAAGACGTTTTCAGGCGATTCGAAACGCAGGCCAGACACAAGATTTCCCCCCGATCCCGAATCAGGCACAATGTGCTTCTCACGGATCTCTGGTTCGGAGGGAGGGGGCGGGGTTGGAGTGCTGAGTGAGGAAGTCAGGTCGGGCCGAGGCGTGGGTGGGTAAGTGTTGTTGTGTAGGGACGTCAGATCCATGTACGCCAAAGCCTCCATGGGAGCATCCTCTGACGCTCCTGACAGGTGGGAGACGGAATGAACACAGTTTGTAATGTTCGCAATGTCATCATGAAAAAGGTTTTCCACACAAGTTAATCTTTTCTGAAATGCAGCTGCTATTTCCAGTCGCTGAACACAACAGTGAGAACCTGACAGTGGTTCATTCAAGAAGTCTCGACTCCAACACCACCAAGAACCTGGCTAACAAGAAGTTTCTGGGACAACGACGGGACATCGCAATCATGTGTTCTTTTCAAGGTTTGTAGACCTCCGAAGTGAGACGTGTACTTCTATCTCCTTTCACCAACTTACGAGACATCCGTTGTGACCCAAACATGCCTCACGTGTTGGCAAATTCAAATCGTATCCATAACACACAGCCCAGAACGGCGCTTTTGGTCAACCGGAGCAACCACAATGATCACGTCCTGCCTGAAGTAAACACTGGTTGCGCACTCACCTTGTTCAGTGTAGGGCACGACGCCCGCGCCCTCTCTGACCTCTATGTACTCGAGGTACAGATCCTCGTCGTCGACACGGCCCTCTAGTGGCGGCAGGCGGATGTGCGACGTGTCCAGCGGCAGCATCACCTCCAGCTCGTTTGACATTTTCGCACTGCTGCCATCTGGGTCAGAACAGAAACATCTTTTTCATTGGAACTTGATGTGTTTACAGTTGGTGGAACGAGCAGTCTTCAGGTGCGACATGCTGACCGTTGTTTCGACGTGAATGTCCATTCAATATGTCCCTTATTTCCTCCAGGACGTAACACAACATGGAATAATTTGCGTTTCCCTCTGCGCTATGTGGAGATCAGTGTGGAGGGAAAAGTTCAACTCATCGACAAGTACCTTCCGGAATTGCGGCGACGACAACCTTGTAGGCTTGGTTCAGTGCGCAACCCTCAATCACCACTTTGCATCGGTCACTGCCCTGGTCGGGAACAACCTGCACAAGGCATGAGAAGAGCACAAACGTCTTTGGTGAAGCCCATTTCTTTTGCGTTTAGTTTAGCAGCCCAAACCGACAGGCCAAGAACCCTGTTTTGAGCAAGACAGTCATTTCAGAAAACACAGGTGATTCCAACGAAAAGCACTTTACTCGCCTTCCCATCTAGCTTCCAAGAAACAGGCCATTTCCGTGAATACTGACCTGATTGCCGCACATCTGTCCGTTCAGATAGACCCTGTACCCAGCAATAGGATTGTCGCCGGTTGAGATGGCCATCCAGACCACAGCCAGCATGTCCGGTTTGTCCGTCGTCTCCAGAGAGATGAGAGGACCCCCTGCGCTGGTCGTCTTGGGATTCTTCATCACCTGCACAATTCATTACCACATCAAGTGCATTCTGACTTGCAACAAAACGGAAAAAAACAGCATCGTGCACAATTTTCTTGAAGATCCAAATCGTCTTACATGCTGTGGCTTTCCTCTTGCTGGAAAATTTTTTGTGTAAAATTTTCCAGCACAATTTTATGAACAAAAATCACCAGAGTTGGAACATTTCTGAGAACCAAACCACAATCACTTCAATCTGTGAACGCAGAACAGCAAGCTCAAAAGAAGCGCAAACTGTGATGCTACCAGTGCAAAACTATGCGCGCTGCGCGCACGAATTGTGTCTGAGAAACATGTGGCCACAACCAGCAGCGCGTTCGTGTACTTGAGGATGCCGAACAAGACGCCATTGGCGACGATAGCACCACGTATCTGGAAGCATGAAAGTTCTCTGCTGAATGGAGTGCCCGAGTGTTGCACTGCACTCACCAGTTTATTTGATTTGTGAGGCAGGTACATGTTGTCAATGGGGTAGACCTCCAGAATGACCTCGTAGACTCGACCCCCAGCGAGACCAGCGATGTTGAGCGTGTTGTACTGAGGCGGGAACATCTCACAATAGGACACTCCGTTCAAGAACACCTGCAATGTCAC
>JAAUYG010254086.1_pt1 | contig 18667 bp, 10 predicted proteins | sample 7278091 | NCBI WGS metagenome assembly JAAUYG01 (sample SAMN14350201, study PRJNA611818) | marine sediment metagenome | isolation source: surface marine sediment (0.6m) | place: French Polynesia: Moorea | collected 2018-08
GGTGCCAACAACACCATATTGTTTATCACACCCACTTGGTTTTTAAAATGGTTTCAAATTTTTTTTTTGGGTCATTTTAAAACAATGGCCATTTTTTTGCAATTCCCCCCCCCCCCCCCCACTCCCCCGACGAAGGTGGAGAGAATCCACCAAAACTTCCTGCAATCCTGTCAAACTATGACTACATACATGACTAATTTTTCTCCTCATATTATGAATACTGAGTCCAAAACATCCGCTCTCATATAACATACTTACCGTAGCAGGTTTTCTGAAGCTTTTCCTGTCTGGCGATCAGCTCCTGGGAGCAATACAGATGCCGATAGATAAAGCATGTTCAGTTGTCAAATAAAATATAAGTTATATGAATAACTTCAGGGTACAGTATATACATGGTATATGTTCAATAACTGCATAATTACTGAACATTCCAGTGGAAAAAAACTGTGTAATAAAGTGTGGCGTAGTTTCCCAGAACAAAAAAAACAAAAAAAAAACCTTTAAATTCTTTGAGATATTCAGATGTAACATGACATACAACTCCCTAGGCTCACTTTGGCTGGTGTATGTATACCTTTATGTTCTGGTCTTCTTCCCCAGTAATATACCACTTTGCATTTATAAAGGAAATTTAAATCTTTTTTGGGGAGTGAATGTTTTTGGAAGGGTCATGTGACACCAACGGCCACTAGTTAATTACCATCCCCTGATGAAGGCAGAGAGATTCTGCCGAAAATTCGGGAACTTTTTCCACCATAATTTTGACTCTGCGTACAGAATGTCTCATCAGAAAAGAAATGAATCTTGTTATATTGTCTTATACAAGATGGTCATATATGTCATCCCTGTACTCCCTACATTCACACTAGAGCTGCTTGTGTGAGAATTGTCTTCCGAACTGAAGAATTTGTACATTTTCGCGACCTCGAGTTAGCAGGAAGGTGGACCCTCCAACTATAGTCACATTGAGCCGAGGAGAATGTAATTACGCCAGATTGAAAGAAAACTCTCTTTTTTTTTTCCTCTGGCAATCAAAAGGCGGTCGGGAATTCCTCATTTTTTTCCTGGTTTGATTCCTTTGTTAATGGGATGAAAATGCAAGTGCAAGGACCTTGCATATCTTCAAGTCACTCCACCCACATCATGCTTCCGTGATCAGACTGCCAGGCTTTCAGAAAACCTGAGGAGACCAAATCATCACCAGCCGTTATTACTATTGCATTGTTTAAATAAAGTCTATAGGTTGTAAGTGTTGTGATAGTTTAAAATTATATGATACAGTGATGCTCCTGGGTGATGGGCTTGTTTCTTTATGTTCTCTTCTCTTTTCTTCTCCTCTCTTCTCTTTTCCAGTCTATTCTATTCTATTCTATTCTATTTTATTCTATTCTAATCTGTTCTATTCTATTTCTTTGATCAGAAATATACCCTTCTTTGATCAGAAAAATGTGTTTCTGCTAAAAAAACATGGCCAGTTGTTATAATTTCAGAGAGAAATACAGCAATTAGCAGTTTATTTGCTAAAAAGCAACATCAGGATTATACAGACTGTCATGTTCATGATAAAACCTAACAGTTTTTCACCATATATCCACTATTAAGTGGTTCACAGTTTCAGCCATGGCCATGATCCCTGAGTGCAATTTTGCATATAATTTGTTGATTTGGTAATGTTTCCATATTTCAGATAAAATAAATAAATACTGCCCCTACCACAGACAACTTAACACTGTCGCGTCCTTGTGAGTGGTAAACATTTATATCTAACCTATGTGTGTAACCTTTGACCTCGCTTATAATCCTGTTGTAATTGTCTTTGTGTCTTGAGTGATCTAAAATGTTGATCTTGTTGGCATCCTGCCCACTGCCAGGTTCCTATGTTCAGGATTCCGGTAAGTGGTAACCATGGTAACAAACATCTGGATTGTTTTGCTTTTTTTTCCCACAATTATCCTATTTAGATTTGAGTGTTAAATGGCGGTGTGTCATTATTTAGGGCGAAACATCAATAAGACATATATATTGTAAACTGGAGCTAGTGTATTATATCCCAACCACATATTATTCCACATTGTTTCATTCTTTAACATTAATAAGAGATAATAATAAGATATATCATGTAAACTGGATCTACCAGTAGTGTATTATATATATCCTGACCATATAATATTGCTTCATATGGAATAACTTTGTTCATCCAAGCTTAATCCTATAAGTTTCCTGCTTTGAAAGAGGTGGCTATAGCAAGATAGATACATCTATAGGTCTGTTTTAAATATCATACGATGGCTGTTACATCAAGACAACGTAATATGCCATGCTACCAAAGCTTTCACGGGGGAGGGGCTTTGTAGCCTTATGTATAATTGTAATGGCCACATTCTGATTTGACACCAGTGTTTTATCTCTGTGTATAGTTGCACCCTGTATGACTGTGGAATTAATATGCTTCAATTCTATATTTATGGGATGCGTGTGTAGCACCAGTATTTATTATTAATTATTTTAGTTACTGCGTTATTATAATTATTGTGTACACATATCAATTATTTGGCCTAAAGATAATGAATTACCACGACATGCATCCTATAAATTAGAATAGGATTTCTAACTTGAAAGTGTTTCCCACACACCATTCTCATCCAACTATTTCAGTTACCTCACTTTCAGTGGCGCACATTTCAGATATATACATACGTATCATGGTTTCACAAATGACTCGTAATTAATATATGTTTCGGGGTGATGGCCTGTATGCTTTCTTGGAAAATGTTAAGCCTTATAAAACTATATGCTAAACTGCATTGTGCACTACATTTAATTCCAAGAGTAGGTTTCTTTTCAGTATTTAACAAATATATCATTTAGAACAGCTTTAAAACTAAGAAACTCTCTCAGAAAATGTTTTCTCAGCAACATATTTGTATTGGAGCAAAAATAAAATATGTACAGAGTACTCTTTGACATCAAGTTACGATTAAGTTCAAAGAGTAAGATGCACTGACGCCATATTTTAAATACAAGGCTTATAAACGCACTATCAATACTTTATACAAGGCTTAGCATTTTTTCAGAAACAGGCCACAGATTTCACCCCTATCAGTAGAATGTCATATACTATATGGTTTGCTCTTGGTAAGTATCTTTCACTTTGTACATAGTACTTTCATGATACAATCGAAACAAAATGACGATGCAAAGTCTGCATTGTATTTAATCATTGTGACTATAGATATAACTGGCAGCATTGGTAATGCACATTGGAAGAGACATGAGAGAAGAGAAGCAGGGCAAGAACTAGACTAGAATTCAGATGACAAGCATCTTCTGTTGGTGAATTGATGCCAATGTAACCAGTCCCTGAGTTCAAGAGGTCTGTTTCTATAAAAAATCTTAAGACAAGAAAGGTTTAATTTTGAGAAATAATAACCTTTGTAGCAAATGGAATGGTCCATTTAAGGTACAAGATCTGTATATATAGCAGAAAATTGAAGCAAGTAATCCTCAGAGCAGACTCCACACCCCATCATTGGTAGTAAGTACTGTAGTACTGGTAGTTTTAATAATAATATATATGTAAGTGTGATGTGTGGTTACACTTTAAGATTTTTTCAGAAACCAGACCCTAAATTAATTGAGATCAATTCACCTGTGGCTTGTTTATTCTGTGTGCTCCATGTACTGATGACTGCTGTACATGCCGATAACTAAAAGGTCATATTTGCAATACTAACAGTGCATGGTTATATATTAAAAATACCTAAAATGGTGCACATGGTTGTGTGGTATGCATATGCACATATATAGACAAATTTCTGTTTGACATGAAATTGGCAATTGTTATTGGATACTGGCTGTTTGAAAGGTAATAACTGATCAGTAGACAGATAGGAACTCTGTTGATAATGTTATTGGGCCTAATTTGATGTACATGTATGTTTTATCATTCATTTGGGATGAACAATTAGACATCAGCCCCCCCCCCCCCCTTCAAAAAAAAGGAGACCTATATCTATGAAGAGTCTAAAGATAACTTTACTAAACTTTTGTTTGAGTGCCATATTATGATAATATTTCTTAAAATTTAAAATGAAAATTTGTAAATTTTGAAAGGTGTTCATATACATGCATTAACTATACCAAACGAAATCAGCAGAGTATTCCAAAATAAGTATTCACCCTCTAATAGAGTTTCTGTCTTTCCCAGGGCAAGCTGGATAACCCAGGTCCAGCTGGATAATCCAGGGCCAGCTGGATAATATAGTAATGTTTTCTCTGTTGGATTAACTTTATGATTCCCACGTGGGATTATTTGACCAGTTTACAGACACATCAGTCTTTGGCCCTTGGCCTAGTCCATTTGATCAATTCTTGTTGTAGACTTATTTAATTCAAAACACATTGTAACCTTTTGATATGGACTGAATAAACAAACAAACATAATATTAGAGACACCCCTTCTGGCAAATAATTATGTTCTTATTAGAGGTATCCTTTGGTGAGAGGGACCTTTAAGAAAAATAAACTTCCAGTATGAGCTTTGGTCTTTTGGTTAATACATTGTACATTTTTGTATAATAAAAACATGTAAAAATCCTAATGTTATATAGAGATATAAGTTTTTACCAGGACCCAGTAAAATAATTTCATGTGATGTTGTGCATGTTAAAATTGGCCAGTACATGTGTACATGGAAACCTGATGGTTTCTTCTTTTAAATAAACTACCCCAGTAGCATCAATTTATGTTCACAACAAGAGTTTCAAACTTGACTTTATGAACAGCAATGCTCATTCATTGCCCTCCTTGATATTACCATGATATTGCCCTGGATTAATTGATATAAATCACACCAATATTCCTCCCCCCCCCCCCCAGAAAAAAAAAGTAAATAAATAAATAAAAATAAATAAATAAAAATGTTTTCAGGGGAACATCATGAGGTGCGAGTTGTAAATCCACTGTCTTCATATATATATAGTGTGTGCGTGCATGTTTGTTCCCACTACATGAAATTCTGCCTTATTATTTCCAGGTCCACTCACCGAGTGTTCCCCAACTTCTTGTGAGAATGGTGGAGAGTGTATCCAGGACTGGAACAGCTACACTTGCAACTGTGATATGACGTCGTTTTCCGGGCCTACCTGTAATCTGGGTAAGTGCTGACACAAGGAGCTTATGTGTGGTCCAAATCTTGTCTTGTGGACTTTACTTATCTTATGGTAAAACTTTGTCATCATGAGTATGATCAACAAACAATTAAAGCTTACAGTGTCCCATATATCAACATGTATCAAAGAAGCCTTGTTGCAAGAAACCAGGAAGGTAGAATGAGGAAAGGAAGGAATGAAAATGGGTTTTAGAGGTGTCCAGGAAAAAGAAGAAAGGTAGAAATATAGGGAGAAGAAGGTAGGGAAGAAAAAGAGAAGGAAGGAAGTAGAAACAGCCTACAGCAGTAGGAAGGAAGGAAGATCAAGGAAGGTAAAATGAAAGTTAGAGTGTTTGAAGGAAGCAGACTGGAATGACGAGATATAGGAAGGACAGAAGAATATCTGTTACTGTTCCTACAGTAATGTATTTTGACAATTAACAGAAATGTATATGAGAATTAAAATGGGCTTATGTCGTTGAGCATACGTGTCCCAATGTTGAAAACAAAAGTGCCTAAGTGACCCCAAAGCCCCTTCTCAGCCTCTACCACACCATCCTGAAGTTGCCCAGTATTTTTTTGACTTTGTGAGTACATGTATATAGAAATTGTGCAAGTGATTATAGAAATGCTTCATAGATATAAAGTTGAAATTATATTAAATTTAATTTGTATGTAAAAAGTTGAAATTAATATATAACGTGTGTAACTTGAGAATAAGAATAACTTTTTAAGCTCTCTTATCCATATTTTAAAATATAGGAACTTCAGACTTATGTTTTATTTCCAGGTTTTCTAAAGTTTAAATTATTTTACACACTGCTAGAATAACCTACATACTCAGACTAAAGCATATGAAAGAGCTAGGTGGGGATTATAAACTGGCAGCACATAGGTCAGTCTGATAATTTGTTGTCATGTCATCTCATCATGCTCATTTTAAGGCCGATTTCACAAAGCTCTTCTGAATCCGTGAATTGATTAGCGCAAACAATTTTTTTCTCCTCCATTCCCTTGGTCTTTGCTTTCATTTGACTGGGGGCAACATCAGTAACTGGCCAGCACACCAACAACTAATTACATCCTGATGTAATTTGATTTGGGCAGTATTTCCCCCCACTCGCCATGACGCCCTTGGTTCGGCAGAGGTTCTTACCTGGCGCTAAGAGAAACCTATCTTCCTTCGAGATTGCTTTAAAACCCTATTATCTCCCTAGTCGATACCCGGGATATATGGAAGTGTATTTCACTTCTAAAGGAAAAGCACTGGAGAAGCTGGCAGAGGAGAAATTGCAGACTAATAAGTTGGTCTTGCTAGAGCCAACGACACTTCCCTTTGAACAATTTGAGGCACTTGCTGGTTGCGTCCTTCCAACTTGATTGGGTCTGGTTAAGGCCTGTGAAGTGTTTTTCGTTAGTGGTAGCAAGAAAATGGCCAAAAAAATGGAGGAAATTGTCAAGACTCGAGATTTTTTCCCCTATCATTCAGTTAATCAATCCCTTGATCAAACGCGGTAGCATCATGGTTGTAAATCGATCATGCTGCCAATCAAATGCCTGGTTATCTCATGAAATGTTAAAGTATTGATATCCAATCTGATCATTGCTGTGAAGGTCCCTGTGTATTGCAATTCTAATGTGAGTGAGTACAGTATGGCATGCCACTTTTCACTTCAACAATCCACAAATGCAAGTGGCATGTTTAATTTCTAGATCCTATTTAGCATAAATTTCAGTTTTTAGCGCTGTGTGTTGACAAACTTTACACAGCAGAGCTCCAGTCGCGGTGTGGGCAGCCGTTACCCATCTGTGCTTCATCCATGAAACCAAAAACCACTGCATGAATTCAGGCCAAATTTTACTGAAGCTACCTATCCTCCATATCATGCATATCTCCAGAGAATTTATTTTTTTTCTTTTTTCAAAATTTTCAGTTTTCAAATTTTTATGATTTTTTTTTTCCTTTTTGTTAATTTAAAATAGAGCCCAGGTGTGGGAGCAAAAATTTAAAAATGCTACTTCTCCCTCAGTTTTCATTCAGTTTCTACAAAACTTTATGATAAATATTGTAGTTATTGGGAAGTATATGCTACTACTCTTTTGGTGATCTTCCAAAGATTAAAAATTTCCTGGCACTTTGACATTTTGGTTAACACTGATTACTTTCTTGCCAATCAGCCAAGTTAAAACTTTTGTGTACTTTGAAATTTTAACATGAGAGTCAATGGGAAAATCTTAAACTGTGCAATATCTTGATATAGCACGGCTTATCATAGAGTGACATGGAGGAAAATTTGAGACTCGTGGGCCTAAGAACTGAGTTCAGAGTTCAGTTTGGCCCTGGTCATTCGGTGCACTTTACAAAATTTCCAATGTCACGAATTTCAAAACGCAGCTAGTCCCACAATTTTCATCCGATTTCATTCAAGCTTTATGAAAAGTATAATAATAATATGCAGTTCTTATATAGCGCTTTATCCTTGAAAGAGCTCAAAGCGCTTTACATACGGTATTATTACTCCCGGCACACCTGTACACACCACCACCTTCTCAACTCCTCAACGGAGCATACAACCCGGATACACGCTACAAGGCGCCACAGGTGATCAATATACAATAGCTTTCTCTGCGTATTGCCAGGTTCTCATTTTACGGCTGAGTGAACCGGAGCACATTTCGGGTACAAATCATGCTCAGGGACTCTAGGTACAGAAGACTAAGTGTACGACGGGACTCGAACCCACAATCTCGTGCTTGCGAGTCCAGTGCTTTAACCATTCAGCCAACTGTCCTACATGTACCTGACATACCATACCACGCTACCATACCATACCATACCTCATCACCATACAAAAGTATAGTGATGAGGGATGAATACCGGATATTTTCCTTTTTTGGAGATCTGCCGAATTTTAAACATTTACAATACTTTTGAGATATGTCACATCAGCTACAACGCCATTAGCCTAAGCCTATCTTGATTTCATTTGGCAACAGGTCAAGCAGGGTTATGTTTTTCTTTTTTCTTTTGATTGTTTTAATTGTCTTGCACAATTAGTATACTGTGTATGATTGAGCTTCTTATTTTCTTGTGACGTACTGCACAGTTCCATCAAGTGCCAGAACTTTCCACGGATCTCGTTCCTACATCTGAGAATGGAATAGTTTGGCAGGACCCTGGTAGTATGTAGGGCCCCAGTCCTCCATTAACCTTGTTGCCAGGCTTCACTGAGCCTTGTTCTCAGGCTTGTTTCCCAACACTCCCACAGAGGGCGTCTCCCTCCCCGTGCGGCACGGGAAGGGGGAACTGTCCTTTGCTGGGGGCGATATAGGCCATCAGAGGGGCAGGACGTCTGTGAAAAGGAAATCACTGCCTCACAAAGGGGAAAGCAGGCAATGATGAAGTAAACGGGAGATTTGCTGCTTGTGAAAAGTGGAGGCACACACAAAGTACAGGGTACTGTGTACTTGAAAATGAACAATACTGGACTCTGCATATCATACCGTGTAAAAAGAAAGAGATGCTTTTCATTCACACAGTAGAAATATACTTTAAGTTTGAATCTGGAAATGCTTTGTACAGACTTTGTTTGAACAGTAGACATTTTAAGTACTTTGTGGCTCATGATGAGTTGTTGACTTGTTAAGGTTTTGCTAGGTTGCAGTGTACATGATTGTACTTTTCTTGACATTTTATTTTACTATATTTCAATCAAATATTTATCTGGTAGTGACTGAGTGTTCCAGTTTGCATATCAGGATTCATCCAGTTCCATGGATGAATCCTTTCTAGAATATGGCATAATTGTACTCTGAAAAAGAGCAAAATATTTTAATATCCGTTACAGTACTTTAATATTTTTTATAGTGGTTCAGAGATGTAGTTATAATTTTCTTGATGAGTAGGGCAATTAAGTGGCAGTTAGCGTTCATTCTCTATGAAATATATAGTTTTGTGTACAAAATTCCACCAAATTATGTAAATGATTTCCCAAAATAGACCCCCCCCCCCTCCTAAATACACCCTTTACTACTGTGGAGCTTCAACCAGGTCATCCTATATACACATGAGCATCCTGTGTGCTATAGGTATCATAGAGGTCAACATCATCCACTGTGTGACATACGCGCTAAATATGGTTAGCGCTTAGGACGTGGCACCGAGGGAAATGAGACGATTCTGCATAATTCAGCGAGGAAACCTCCTTCCCAGGGTTCCAAGAGTCAGTCGGGGGGGTCTGTGGCATAGGATGGGCTGAGACTGGGAAGGGATAGGATGGCAGACAAATGGTCACATGGCCAAAGACTTGCATCTGTCAATTATGCAGGGATTGGGACATTGGCTTCAGCATATTTGTAGGTTAACTAGGGTTCCCATTAATATGGAAATAGGAAAAGCTCTAAGCAATCAAGGTTGCGACCAGAACGAATCAGCTTGGGTCAGATCTTGGGAGCATAATGTCGGGCTACATAGGCTTACAATGGAGATTGAGCAGTGCCTTATACAGGAAAGCCGCACAGCTCCTGATGTTAGGGCAGTACTGAGCTGGGCATCTTGGAGACAGCTGTTTTTTTTTTTTGGCACAAAATTGTTTTTTTTTTTTGCTGGAGCCAAACTAAAAACTTCTATTCCGCAGCGATACTGTGAAAGTGATAAATAATATGTAAACGAAAAGTGCATGCATTCTGAAGGCCTGATATCACAACCCCTGAAAAAGCTAGGCCAGTGATGGCCAGTAGTAGTAGTTAAGTAGTAGTAGTAGTAGTAGAAGTAGTAGTAGTAGTAGTAGTAGTAGTTTATTTCAGTATGTAAATTCATACAATCATAGTAAAACAGTACAATAAAACACTGTACACACTGAGGTAGTACTTGTGAGCCAGAAGCTCGGGAAGAGCTAACCATATCTAATCTCAACTGATGTAAAACTTCTTGTTATAATAGATGTACATTAAATTGAGATTGTGAAAACAGAGCGAATCCAGAGAGCTGATCTATAACACCTAATTAGCCGGATGCCTTGAAAGAAAAAAAGTGCATTTGATTTCTTCTCGTAACATCAAATGCATTTTTTTTCAAGGCATCCAACTAAGTAGGTGTTATAGATCAGCTCGCTAGATTCGCTTTGTTTGCTTCTCATAACATTAACATTTAATATGTAACATTCAATAGCTTACTAATAAAAACACTTTTAAAAATATGTTAGGTAATTTTTGTTAGGAAGGCATTGAATTGTTTTTCTATCTCTTGCTCTTCCATCTATCTTTTGAGAATATTTGAATGGTATTGAAATATATCAATGGTACATGTATGTGCTGAAATACAGTAAAACGTGTGAACCAGAGGCATATATACCTCTCTGACCCCCAGAGCTGTTAGGAAAGCTGGGGTCTTATAATTCTCAAGTCAAATTCCAGGTATTCAGTAGCCAGTAGCCAAACAAGATGCAAACTACTTCTCCCTAATTTCCAGCCTTTCCCTGTTTCTCATGCAATCTTAATTAATAAAGTTTGCACTATACACATTTGTAAGTATGTATTTCATAGGACCTCCAAACTGTTATACTTTGGATGTGTTGAGTTGTGGAAAAACAAGGAAAAAGTACAAGAAAATATGTTACTGGACTCAGGATTCACGATAAAAAAAATCATTGTCATTCTGCTCACTTATGCAGTTCTCAAATTTTCACCACGCATCTCGCTGTCATCTTCAGGGTAATATAAAAGTACTAGTACCCCTTTCGATTCTGGAAATTGAGAAAACTGTGTGATTACGTTATGGTGACTGTTCTCCTATCCATGGCACAAGGAAAACTCGAGAACTCCCAGGGAGCCGATCGAGACTCGTGCGGCTCTTCAGTTTAAATTTGGTTTCTGAAGCTCTTTATGTGTGCCAGCGGACGGCTGGGTCTACGATCATGATGACGCCGATATCCGTTATACTGTATGGCGCTATTATTTGTCCCCGAAGGCCATCAAGCCTCCTGATGATCCGCTATGTTACGGTGACACCGAAATAAGAATCTAATTCCTATTCCCTTGGCATCAGGCTTGCAATTGAAGCTACTGCACTTCATCTCTCTGCTATTTATGTGAGTTTTGTACTGTCAGTTATATCAGCCAAAGCTGTTATAGAATCTTCACCTAGGGCTGAACTTGGGACACCTAATCAGTATAAGCATATTGATACTAATGTTATAGTTTTCATGTGTAGCATTAGTTTCTGAACTTGAGACTGTTTTAGCAAAAGATCCCTCCCCTCCCAAATATTGAGAAAAAGATTCAGTGTGTGATAGTGTGTGTGTTGGGGGGGGGGAGGAAATGCATCTGTATAATGATGTTTCACAGCAGCAAGGGTTCAGATGAGATGGGCTCTTCCCACAGATTCAAATATGGTATCAGTCAGCTAGATTCTGATTGGCCTAGCCTGACACAAAGGACCAGTGACCATGGCGTTGACGAACATAGGCACGTTGCTGTGGCATTTGCCAATTTCCTACTAATGTCAAAAAGCTGCAGCCACAAAAGCATTTGTGGTGACGTTGAAAGGCTAGGTGATGGGTGACGCATAATCACATCTGCAAGGCCATGTCGGCTGATCTTTGCCAAAGTAAATGACTTGGCCCACATGCTGCAAGGTCTCCCAATGGAACATAATAACAGTAAATGGAAGGCGAACCTCTGATCTTGAGTTACCAATCATGACGTGTGTATAGGCTACCATGTGATAATGTGGTGCAGTCTTCTGCAGTGAGGGCAGTATATCAGTGACGGTTTTATTCTTGGCTTTATTCAAGCACTGTAATTATCACCATAACATATACAGCCATAGACTCTCGTTCTTTTATTCTGACTGTTGATATTATAGCATATGCTGTGACAAAGACCTCGTGATATCTTTCCTCTGGATGTCTCAGTTGCATCACTGTCGCCGAGTACCAGTGCGCAGGGTCGTTTGTTGACGTTAATGGGACATGCAACGGTATCTGTGCTTCGAACCAAACACATGGAACTAATCACAGCCCAACCACATATAGGGGGGGCAGTAAGGGGTATCTCAGCACCCAGTCTGCCCGGGTGGCCGGAGGCTGTGAACTGTGTGGCTTAAATTTCCACTATCTCGACAAGCAATCGGAAGCCGTGGGGTAGCTTTATAGCCCATACAGCCGAGACTTGTCATGTCCGTGCAATGATCGGCACGGGGACACGTGAAGGTCTCGGGTGTCACATGAAATGAATTGCTCACTTAAAAGTTGGAGATCCATGACATCCTGCGGGCCACTCGGATCGCCGACCAGTGCATACAAATGGCGTGAGCTGCCGTGGCTGGCCGTGGTGCCAGTGAAGATGAGACCTGAGGAGATGGTCGACCGACTGGTTAGCGGTGGTTGCCGGCAGACGAAGGATACAAGACACAGCGGCAGCGGTCAGTCCTCAGGCTGGCTCAGACGATGGCAGACCTTGCTCTCCTGATCCTTAGCTGCCACGGGCCAAGCTGATTAGTATTAAAGATCCCGCGAGGTACTGATGTAGCTATAATATGACCCCTGTCGTAGCCTCAAGGGGGAAGAAAGTAATGTATGGACAGTTATTTGACATGGTCTGACCGGATAGGAATAGGATCAAGATGAAAATATGTGTATGATGTAGCTTAACAGTCCATTAGCAGGAACTCATCTGAATAAAGTATTACAGTGAAACCTGTATACAAAGACCATCCTAGGGACCAACAAGATGTGGCCTTTATACACAGGTATTCTTTATGAATAAGCAGATTCAATAACATGGATCATGCAGGGGATCCCATGGATACCTCTGGGGACCGGTAAAATGTGATCCTTGTAAGCAGCTGGTCTTCCTATATACAGGTGGTTGTTAAAAATGATTTGACTGTACTGTATATATATAAAACAGTCGCTCTTGTTTTGTTTTTGAGACGTCGAGTTTGAAGATGATAAATTCAAGACTATCAGTCAATCTGGATGTGTGGATTCGTTTTTGCACAATTTGAAATATCATGTAGTAACTCAAATGTGACCAGTGTGAAATTTGGAGGCACCATGTTTGATACGCCACGCTTCATTGCTTTTAACCCTTTCCCCACTGAATTATTTTATTAAGAATTTCAAAGTTAATACAGGTATATGCACTGCATTTTGCTGCAGTTAAGTAGGAAGACATATATTGCCTTGTATGTTGTATATGAGCACGAATCAGCTATTGGATACAGTTACGTAACATGACATGTCCTAAAAATCAAATTTTTAACATCAGTTTTAGACAAAAATGGAATTATTAGAAGGACAGATTTGCATTTTTTAAACAATACAGGAACCAGCTTTTCATATTTAACCCAGTTTCTTTTAGAAATTTTTTTTTTTTCAATTTTGTTGTATTATGGACATGTTTTTGTTCGTTACTCACTGTTGGGTTATGTAACTTGGACATGTCTCACCAACACAGTCTAGTCATGATTTTTATGAAGTCACTTAGAAATTACAATACAGATATGGGGAAGATATATTATTTAGTACTTCTTCATTTTTTTTTTTCTTGCAAATAGTGTGTCACACATGTAACACGGACTCTCCGTGACATAACACAAATGCCACACAGTAACATAGACTACACAACATACTCTCCATTCACTTCATCTTCCCAAACCTGACTGTCAAATAGGATGGTTAGATACAACTAATTATTGGATTTTGATTCTTGATTATAAGAAGTTTTTTGGCTATAAGTCAATTGCCAAGTGAAATGTAACAAGGACATATCTAGGCATTCCTAGTTACTTTCAAGACTCAAAACGTTACTAACAGGGAAAATTCCTAGTGACATATGGTGACGCGACAACCAGCGAACTGATGTTACACACTGGATACATGTCCAAGTGACGGGTGAGTAACGGGTGCAATCGCAGTTCCTAAAATCCCCGCTAAAATCTTGTAAACATTTGCTAAAAAGATTCACCCTGCCAGCAGAATGCCCCTGTATGAACTATCAAATAATTTGTAAGTGATTTAAATCATGTGTGTAATCAAATTATTAAAAATAATTCACCTCACATTACGTAACATCTGGACAATCTAAGAAAAAATCGCCGATAAGCTTAACTTGCCCGGGCATCGGCTATTTTCGTGACTCTTTTGCAAAGCCTCATGGGAATAACAGTAACTTTCGATATAAAAATTCTGCTAAAGACGAGTATTTTTTTTGTAGAAGAAAAAAAGTATCACCTCTGAGCTGCGTAACATTTCTTGCAGAGGCAATGCCACTTTTTTTTTAACGTCAGTAAAGCTAACTGAATCATATGACAAATAAAATTGCTCTTCGATATTTTCGATAGAAAAGACTCAAAGTTAACTAAACTTAATCCTTTCATGCCCCGCACTCTTATTATTGCCCACATATATGCCTTCGAATTTGCATCACGCAAATTATGGACAAAGTGCTACTTTCTATCTTAATGCTTCTCATCATTCTTTTTGCTATAAATAATAGAATTTTTCAAACAATTGATATTTTTACATTTTCAGTATGAAATGAGAAACAATGACGTTCAACACATTTTAACACTGAATTTTAATATTATGCACCAATTTGTGCGTGTCACTCATAACGTGGACATAAAATACATGGCAGATATTCGAGACATGTCTCCAACAAAATACTTTTAAATACTTCTTTTCATCTGAAAACAAAAACAAAATCATACAACAGAAGATGTCAAAATCGATTTTATTTCACTTTGGGTACGAAAAATGCAACATACTTTTATATTCAGAAAATGAGCACTAGATCTTTATGCATGACGTCACTTGTACCCAATAGCTGATTCATGCTCATATACCTAAAGTAGGCATGCAGGCTTGCCTTGGGGGATATTGAAAAAAAAACTTTCAGATATAAGCACCATTCTTAAAAGATATCTCTGTAAATCGGCATTTTTTCACTTTGTCAATGTGTAAGCTCATTTTATTTGGTCTCGGTAAAATTGTTCTTATAAAGAGGGGATAAACAAATTCTGAAAAATGTACTCCATGCATCTTTGACAGACGCTGTCTGAACTGTATGCTGGCGACTGTTGTAACATATTGCCGGAATATATTGATGTGACCTTTATCCTTCACATGGAAACGGCACCGTGTCCAGGGCAACCATTTGTTAGATCCGCGGGTCAAGATTTACTGCCATCAAACCAGACGTTCAAACAGGACAGAGTGGACGGGGGAGGGGGTGGCGGGAGCAAGTCAAACAGCTATGGTTCCCAGACACCCTGGGTCATCCCTAATCCCTGTCCAAACAGCTTGGTCGTCCCGGCAACTGACGTCTCCCCGACATTGTGCAACTAGGCTGTCTGATGGCACATGGTCTCTATATGGTTGCTATGATCATCTGACTATCCCAATGTACTTATATACAGTGGAGCACTACAGTGAAAACTACTCATGTGTGACTGCAGAAAAGTAGTTTACCTGGGACCTGGAAACACCTTAAGTCCTACGTAGCATGGAAAATAGACAATGCTTGTTATTATGAGCTTCAGATTCAGACCAAAGTTATGTACCGGTACTACATGCATAAACAGAAAAAGAAAAATTTGACCTAGGTGATGCAACAGAGCCTTATATAGACTGTACCCGCACTTTAATAAATATTGAATTCGATTAACGTCTTATCCAGTTATGGTTGTTGTAATAACTAAAGAAACTTTCAGCTGATTCAGAGTAACTAAGTACCCAACCTTAACTAAATGTCTTTGCTATAGCTGTATGCTTGATTTATCTCAATACAGAGTCTGTGAATTGCTCTCTGTTATCCAGAATTAAATGGAATATTGGACATTTTGTGCCATGGTGATTATTGAAGTCATATTAGAAAAAAAAATCCTTCTAGACTTGAGATTGTTTTGTGGAAACTCCAGGCCCATCATATTCCATGTCAGCATGGTCAGGAGTCTCAGACTCGCTGAGTAATGTTCCATGCTGCATGCTAGGTCTGTGCAAAAAAAGTACAGTCTCAAATTTGAAGTACCAGTGGTGATTTCCAGGAAAATTTTAAATTAAAAAATTATCTTAAGCATGGAAAAAGCTGATGGCTGTCATTTTTGCCTGACTTGCGAACTAATGGAAGTCCATTTTCTGTACAGAATCTCTGGTTCTGTTCTGTTGCTGCACAAAAACATTGTCACTAAGCTTTCCCATTACATATCTTTTTACTGTCCCTGATCCTTCATTCCTCCCCCATCCCCCAAACACACACACGCAGCCGCCACATTCCTTATTCTCTGCATGTTCTACTACTCCAAATGCTCGTGTAATCTGCCAATCTGTTATATTTGGACTCCTTGATTAAATTATTCACGAGAATTTAGAGAAAGACATGATCGGGATGGCACCCGGCGAGCTACAAGCACCGTCAGTGGCAACTGTTTTATGTCCATGCACTGATTGAAGGAGCAAGAAAAGCTCACGATCTGCACGGTTCTCAGAAGGCAGCTCATTTGGGGAACCGTACGTCACATTGGTGTTTCCCACACGTGTTGTGTCCCAACCAAAGCTGACACATTCCAGAGCTAACAGCCGCGAGCAGCGTCTTTACTTCCCACCGTCATTTCCTTTTTGCCCCCAACGCCCTGGGAAAAGGCGTCAAGGTGGCGTTCTGATGCCACTTAAGGGCTGCAGTGCTGCACAAACAGGTTCCGTTGGTGGTCCCCCCGCTCTGCATTGCATTTGTCTTGGGCCAAATTTGGCGTTAATCAGTTTAGGGTGCCATTAGTTTGGGTACGAGTGCTTCGCTCCCTGATTTATCAGCTCTGACGTGCCGTAACAGTGTGTAAGTGTGCTCGGCCGGGCTTTCCACGACACTCGAGACAGCTTACAGACTTCCCAGCAGTTGTAATAGGGAGCAACGGGGACATCGTTTATGCCGGCAAATGTTGCATGAACCAATGCTGGCATTCGTACATTTGTAAAGTTTAAAAAAAAAAAAAAGAAATCCTCTTTCTAACTGTGATGGACAGAGCATTACACAAGTGACACTTAATACCATGAATACCGCATAACGTTAATGTAACTGGCTGCTTCAATCAGGTTCATATTATGCTATGATGAAGAATGAACATGTCAAATTTAATCTAGGCTAGAATTTCTGTTAAATTCTGACCCATTAAGATTTCAGACATTCGAAGGTTGATCATCATCCTAATATGCTTTGCCCCTTCGATCATGTATGCATTACATTGTGCATGTATGATGGCAATCAAATTTAACCTTTACGGCTCACTCCGCTGAGGCCCAACCGAATGTACTTGGCAAAATTATTCGAATTTGTTTCTATAAGGGATAATGGTGGTTGGCATGGTGATCAATCAGTGTTGCACTAGTTGCTCTCATTTTTCATTAGCCAGAATTAAATTTATGCCTTTCTTTGCCACTTTGACATTGATTTTGTTCAGACATTTTATCGCTAACCGGAATAATGAATTGCTTGTATAAATCAGCTCGAGGACCAACAGCCCTATATGGCTGTAACAGGTAAATCAATTTCTGCCTCTGTAATGCTTATGACATTGTGGGATATAGAGTTATGATGTAGTCACATTCACAAATTGCTGGCTGCATGTTTCTCTGTATCTCTGGTGTCCGCACTTGAATAGCATCACCATTAACGAGTGACCCAGAAATATCAAGGGCACATGCTTGTCAACGACACCCACAAGTCCTCCACTTCCGTCATCGCTAATCCAATCAACATGTATGACCCAACTCAATCATAAGAGTGCTGTATATATAGTCAGGCAGACTGATTGTACTGAGACAAATGCAATTACAGGGAGACCCTTCTGGGGAGACCACTGACATTTGTGAGAGACTTCCTGTCTTTAAAGACCATATTAAGACTATATTTAAAGACCATATTCTGACAGAAGGACCTTTCAATAGGAGGGACTTAAAATACAGGATGCGGCATCCGGTGTCTTGATATGAAAGCCTATTTTGGCTACAAAATGGTGTGTGACGGTTCAAAAATAATTGTAACGAATCACATCCTTGAGAACATAAACAATTCAGCATTTTAAACTGCCGAAGATGGGGAATTTTGATTTGCATCAAATTTCTGCTTAGTTTGACTTTTAGTTTATAGTCACAATGGGGTAAAGTGGATTCAGAATGTTACAAACAAAGGATATCATGTAAAATATATGCCAAATAAAAGAGGCACATCATTCCCAAAGCTGATTCTGTAAATGGTGCAATACAGTTCCAAAGGGCTTGCTCCTACGTCATATGACCGCGGCCGGGTAGTGTAGTGGTTGAGCATTCGCCTGGCATGCGGGAGGTTGGTGGTTCAATCCCCGGCCGCGTCAAACAAAAGACATTAAAATTTGAGGTTCTGCTGCTCTGCTTTAGCGCTCAGCACAAAAGAGTTAGAGACCGTCTGGCCGGCTCGGAGTCAGAATAATGGTCTGGGTTGGGACATCACTGCTTACCCGTGGGGTGGTGTTTCAGTGGGCTA
>JAAUYG010046615.1_pt1 | contig 18645 bp, 7 predicted proteins | sample 7278091 | NCBI WGS metagenome assembly JAAUYG01 (sample SAMN14350201, study PRJNA611818) | marine sediment metagenome | isolation source: surface marine sediment (0.6m) | place: French Polynesia: Moorea | collected 2018-08
AAACCTATATACTATGGAGATGTCCCCTCAGGTTGACAAGAAACCTACCTTTCACCTGTTTAGGGTATTATTTAAACTAGTAACAACATGGAGATGGCCCCTTACCTGGACGGAAGCCCTGGTCTTTTTCCTGGGCTTTATGGTCGTCAGTTTGAGCTATGAGTTTAGCTTCCTCTGGCTTGTCTGGCTTTTTGCTGACAGGGGGCGGCACCACAGGTTTCTTGGCAACCCGGAGGTCTGCAGGGGGACAGCGAGGAAAGGCAAACTGAGAAATTCGTTTCTAGGCTCCTTTTTTTTAAGGCGAGGGTCCAGCAAAGGAAATACTTTGAGACATTTCTATTGAGAAAATCTCTATTGTTGTCTCTCATTATTTATTTATTTATTTTTTGGGTGGGGGCGTGACGGATTTGTTAAACATTTAACATTAAAGCTAACTAAGTGTGGCAACATGGGGATATCTTGATATTCAGGTATGTATCTTCTATTATCTTCATCCATACATCCATGTACATCTACCTTTCAGTTAAATTAAAGGTCTGAAAACTTTGCCTGGTTACCTACATCATGTACATAGTATGTATTAAGTTTCTTCAAAATTACACAGTAACCCAATTTACAAGGTACTCCTTTGAAAGACCAGACCAATCTTATAAAAATTTTAGGTCTGTGCCATTATTAACCCCTATACAAATTTTAGGTCTCTGCCATTAACCCCTTGGCTGTTTCGTTTGTGTAACAGTGACCCAACTGTATCACAAAATTAGTGAGCATTTGTGTAGACAAGCATTTGTGTAGAAGAGCTGGCCTAAGTACAGAACAGTTCTAGGCAATCAACACAAGACGTAAGTGTCACTGGAGATGACAATTAAGAAATCTACAATGGAGAAAAGGCGAATCTTATCAGTCAGTCTAAGACGGTTAGACAAAGAATTTGTGGAGTTTTTACACTTTTTACATTGGCAAGAGAATCAGTGAAAGGCCAAGGAGATCTAATTAATAATGTTGGAAGGTCATCTGAGAGCATGCAAATCAGACTGGAAATTTAGAACATGAAAAGACACTGATGTTATCACAGCAAAAGGAGAGATGTATTTCATGAAATAGCATTCATGAATAAAGCCGCTGTGGTTCAACATAAAAACATATAATAAAGTGTTTATATACAGTGGAACCTCAGAGTTAAGGGATACCCACCGGACTGGAATCAACTGGTCTTAATTATGTAATTGGTCTTTATTTCTGAGACCACTAGACCCTAAAAAGTAGCCAACTGGCACTGTTCGAGAAATGGTCTTCATTCACAGGTGGTCAAAAAGTGAGGTTCCATTGTACATGTATTTCTTTCTAAACAAACATGGCTGCCAAGCATGAAGATCAACAGCGATCACCAAGAAGCGCCATTTCGAAAGCTGCTCAAGGAATATGTCATGAGGACATAGCCACAACAACAGCTTTTCATCATGTTCATATACCTTAGATTGACATTACATTTAATTGGAATTCATTTAATTTGAAAAGCCGATTTTTCACTCACACATACTAAAACCAATCTTCCAAAGCGCGTTAACCAAATATAGTTGTGCCATCTATATGACCTACACCATGAGCATAGTTGTGGAATTGCGCAATTCAAATCTAGCAGCAGGATCAGTTTAGAAGGTATTCCCAAGTTCTCATTCAGTTACCTTTCGGTTCTTCCTTCTTTTTGGCGGCGTCAGATCCTTTACCGGGTTGTGGAGGGGCGGGACGGCTGGATGTCGGAATGGCAGGGGGTGGCGGCTTACGTGGCTTCTGGATACAAGGATATCATCAGGAGTGCACATGATAAATTCACATAAACATGGTAAAGGTTGTAAACATGGTAAAATAAGCTCCATGAAGCCAGCAAAGTACCTTTCATTTGCTTGTTTTCATATTCTTAAGAAAGGCAATCAATGCGTTCTCTACTACATGAAATTTCCAACCGAGACCACACTTCTAATATAAGCTGCAGTAGGCCCACAAAACCATTGTTGCAAACGTAGGTGCAAGCTGTAAAATCCAACAAATGATCTAAGTGGGTATGCGCCGGTCCTTCCTAAAACCTTTGCTATTACCATACAGGTATTTACAGCAAATCGTATGCAGGTTTACAGTGTTAAGAGCTGCAAATCTGAAAACATAAAACACTGTGTGCCCTAAGTTTGCCGACTCCTGAATCACGTTTACATTGCTTTATCAACTGTCACCTTACGTCAACAAACAACGTAGTCTGGGCATCAATCATGTAGAACACAAATGAACGTCTCTGTTACAGAAAATACTTAATAGCCAATGTTGGGCCATGGTAGATGCTAGATTCACCATGCTCACCATGTGATGATGTCTAACCCTGTTTTGTTAAATCGCTGTGATAAGCACGATAACAGACCACCTGTATTGGTGGACCATGCAGTGGCTTCCACAAAAGACACAGGTCCAAAACCGAGCTTGGATAAGCTGATTAACCATGTTAACAGACTCAAGGTAATTTCTAAATTTAGAAATTGGCCCCACATTTCCTAAATGAAGGATATCTAGATCATGTAAACAATCTAGATAAGTGTGAACCTAGCTGTCACAAGTGACTACTTGTCTTGTACAGCCATGCCATATTTTCTGATAAGAGCTGACCGATCAACATAACTTTCTGTTACCGGTACATATATAGCGTTATTTTTTTTGCGTCTTCGGTGTTTACCTCTTCCACTATGAGCTCCACAAAGTTGTCAGGAAAGACCCCCTCCTTGCCGCTGAGACGACCCCTCCACCAGCCTTGGTCATCTAAATCTTTGTCTATTACGGTGATGATGTCACCTTCTGTTAGTGATAACTCATCCTCGTTCTCGGCTGTATAGTCGAACAGCACTCGGGCCCGTTCTCCTGATAATGTACGAAAACACTTCAGCAGCCTGACCAAATTTTCAGTGTATGCAATGTGTAGGATTCGATCAGGTAACAGTTTGCAAACAAAATGGCTTGAACTGTATACATGTATTTATATTATACAGTTATAAAATATTGCTAGAGGCAACCCTTAATAAATGTACATTTAGCACGGCATAAACAGACCACACTCGAGACTTTCTTTTCATTGAAACTATGTGTACTAGTATTATTTTTTTTTTTAAGTTTTAGATCTCCGACATGAAATACGGTGGACATTACTGGAATTTTACTTTGTTGTGATCATGGTGATATCTATGTAACTAAGTAATTGGATATGAATGATAATATAATCTTCCCAATGATAAATTAACATGGACACCCTTTTGAGGTCCCACTTCAGGCCTTTCAGGGGTACTTCATGACCAGGGTGGCTGGGTCATTTCGCTTTCAGACGGCTAGGGGTCCATGGCCTGGACTCCCTGGAGCCACAGCATAGAGTTACGGTTTCACACCGATTTAGGTGATAAATACCGGTATATAATCTTCCCAATGAAAAGTTAACATCTGAGATTTTGATTGCCATTTGAGTGCACCAAAAAATAAAGTCATTTGACAATGTTTGAGTGAATCAAACACAAGATTAGCAAGATTAAATACAAATAGATCTTGAAATAAGAAATTGTAACCAATGGTAACAGTATAAATGTAACAATGAACAAGATAAAGTGAACAAACTGCAAATCTAACAGGAACATGATGAACAACAGTCAGAAAACACAAATGTATATTGCCGGTAACACTCCACTCCAGACGTAGGGCCGCAAAGTATGAAATATTTACCTACCCAGGTTTTTACCGACATACATTGTAGATCTCTTCGCAAATGGGGTTTTCGGTGCATATACATATTATGAATGTCGACTCCGGGCATTGTGGGATACGGTGCCAATAAACATTGGCAGTTTAAAACCAAAACTAGATGATACCTTCATGGACCCGAGTGATTGTTTTTACCAAATTCTATACGAGATTTTCCTCTTTTATGCAGATGACCATGGTAAAATCGCCAGCGTTTGAATCACATTTACGCAGGAGGCAACGACTAGTAATAGCTCGGAGGCCTATGGCAGCTTAGTACATGTACGGTATACTTGATATCAACATGACAAACTTGTCAAAACAACGCCTGAACTACAAACAGCTTCAAATTGTCTTGGCTAAAACTTATCCCACACTGCAGAGAGAAATAGTAAGCACTGGAACGTTGAAACTACTTGTGAAAGGTTCATTATACTTGCCTGAGTCACAGTAATATGAGCACTGGCTAAAACATAGCTACTAGTACATGTGTACATATTTCTTATCAATCTTTAAACATTGTTTAAAGAGTTTTTACTGTCAGCAAAAAAGCATGTGTCTTTAAATATTCAGACTCAAGTTAAAGAGCATCTATTGTTGCCGTTTTGTTTTGCTTCAAACTTTTCAATTTATGGAAAATATAAACGATTAGATTTTTGTTTGGCATCCAGCTCGTTAGCTGAAATGCTAGCTGGATATCCATCCTTGCCATTGTATTTTTTCTCCTAATTAACCCACGCACATTGTATGATAATGTGCACAAGGACCGGAGTTCGCAAAAATACTTAAGCCTAAGCTTTGGCTTAAGTCGCTTTTGGCTTAAGTCACATTCTCAGCCAATCACACTGCTCAGATTGTTCGTCAAAACTTACACTTTTAAGTATTTTTCAGAACTCCGTCCAAGATGTCAATAACTTTCTGTCCTGTATTTATGTCAAGCATGACACATATGAGTGATATGACCTCATGGCATGAAGGTCCTTTGCAATAATCTTTCTATATGTTGCTGACATTAGTGGAATTTAACAAGATATTGGAAGTGCTTAACTGTAGCCAAGAACATTGAAAGCCTACCTACATGTAATAATATGAACAGCAGCCTCTTGGTGCAGTAACTGTATGCTCACCTAGTGATCGTGAGCTTTATAAACACGTATGGGAAATGTGACAAATTTGCGACACTACGTGCTAGGTAACTAGTAATTTCAAGCAACATTATAAACTGAAAGGCAGAAGATAAACGTTTGGGGATAATTTTTACTGCTGATAACTGAAAGACTGTCAAAGCTATTGTGTATAAAACACTGCTGGCATTATGACCAGCCAACACAAGAATAAGTATACTGTACCGTGCATGCATCATGCAATCCCCGATTGAGCAGTTGAGTAGTGTATCTGTAGTATACATGTATATGCTATATGCATAGCATGTATCATGTGTAATTTGTGTACGTGCTTCCAATATGTGATACCTTTACCGGATATTTGTATTGTGTCACAATGAAAAAGCTCTCAAGTAAGCTAACCAAAAAGTCGTGTGTAGTGCGTGCCAATTTACACAACATTGTTCTTATATGTACCATCTAAGCATACGCATATTATAAATACAACAATACATGTATTACATTTTTCATGACCTAAACTTTATTTAAAATCTTCAGCAGTAATTAGAATCAAACACTAACAATGAAATCTCAAATTCAAGTACTCACAAGAAACTTTCAAAAAGATTAACACCCTTAAGCTTACGAAATGCTAACAGTAAGTCTCGAGGTACATACAACAATCTCATCTACAGGTGTATTGAGCAAATACCTTGATTTTGCAAACACTATGGTAAGCAGTTGAGCAAAATAATTTACAGCACTGCCATGATAAATGGATATTCTTGTACACACTGCACCGACTTGAAGAAATTATCTATACTATGGCATTTATTTTAAACATGCCCACAGGAGTCAGAAATGTTTAAATGTTTTTGCACGATAAGTGCTTAATCCGAACGTTGATAAAAATACCAATAAACCACAGGATGTAAAAATCTCAACCCATGCATGATTTCAAGGCTTGGAATCATGAGATATGAAATGTATATGGAGTAGACACTAGACAACCGTTGTGTAACCACTACATGTATATTCAAAATAAAAACCTTACAATTGCATCTAAAACTTACAACTAGCATTATACTTTTACATTGTTTTATAAGCAAATACATCTTGTGCCACAACTGTCATATTTTGAGTGTGATAGTTCTCTCAGACATTACTGTATTGTGTATGTGTATGCACTCCAAAGTTTGATGAGGCAGATATACTTGTGTAACTTAATGGCCTTTAGACTTGTATCCATCTTATGATTCAAGCATTTACTGGTTGCATAAGTTATAGGATGTAGCGAACTAGTAGGGCTCCTCGTCGACAGAAGATCCAACCTCCTCCCCTGTTAGGGTGTAATAGGCTTGTGCCTTGGTTGCCGCTGAGTTCACAAGGGCACTAATGTCCTCCGACATCTCCATTCCACTGCAATCCAGGGAATAATCAGGTTTTGGTATCGGCTGATGCTCCATCAAAGGCGACATAGCCTCTTCATCAACTGTTGGAAGATGCACCCTGCATTCTGCCGACGGGATCCCACCCTTTGCCGGTGGACAAGGTGAATCTGGATAGTGCTCCAGGACTGGCAGTTGGTATCCGGAAGAGACAAAGGGGCTTAGAGCAGGGAACAATGTCGCCACATCATTCAGTAAGTTCATGCTGATATTCCCCACCGACTCGTCTGCGTCTGGGCTTTCCAAGCCATTGTAGTCAGGTGACGTAGGCTCTTCATTGTTTCTTCTTCCAGAGGCATTATTCGAGATGTTTGGGTCGATATCGGACTCTCCGGTTACTGAGCTGCCGCTGTACATGTTTAGATAAGACAAATCCCCCTCTCGGTCAGCGCGGCTACCAAAGAAGGCCTCAACGCTAGTGGAACTGTCATCAAGGAAGTCATGCCGAGCGCTTTGATCATTTCTCATCATCTCCGAATCATCTGATCTCTGAAAGAATGCATCCACGCTGCTGCTACTCTCGTCTGGGCCCGCTGTCTGATCGGATTCAGTCATCGGCGATATATCAGCTCTGGGATCACTTGAGAAACTTTCTGAACCATCCAACTTTCTTTTGAACTCTTCTTGCCCACCGACAGCTCCATCAATCCCACTTATGGAGGAATGATTTCCAGACATCTCCACAACTGGCAGGGGGGTTTCATTATCATCTTGACCGAACTGACGCCATCTGTTGGTGAGGGACCCGCGATCAGCTCCGAAGAAATTATTGTTGGTGCTTTCATCCAGACTGGTTTGTGTGTCACCTCTAATTGGAACGTGTTCTTCCTGCAACGGATGGAAATACATTTCCACGCTCTTGACGCTTACATCCAGATCTTCTGGCACGTGTCGCAGTTCGCAACAATCGGTGCTGACATCCATGCAAGCATCATCGAGCGCGGCTTCCTGGATGTCACCTCTTCCTGTGGGACCCCCCTCATCCAGGTAGCATTCTGGATCCGATGCTGTCCACTTCACAGAATCCTGGATTAGCTGCTCCACTTGCAACTGCCTCAGCATGTTTTCCTGTGCCGGATCATCCATGTTTCCGGGCGACTGGGTTGAAGTGGGTTCGTTGAGCAGGGTTACAGGGTTATTATCGAAATCAGTAAATGATGCTTCAAGCGCTGTAGCATGGTCTGAAAGATTCCCAGCGCAGGAAGTGGCAACAGCATTTTCGGCAGACCATTTCACCTCTTCAGAATCATGCACCAGGACTGGTTCTGATGATAGTCTGTACGGATCAGGTGTTTGTTCAGGTTCTGCCTCACTGGGGTTGTTGGCATCTGCCGTTGGTTCAGGAATATTCGGTGACGATTTCACGCTACGTTTTGACAAGGACTTCAGGGACCACCTCCTAAATATGCTGCTTTTCCTCCTGGGTGCCGCTTTTGCATTCTGTGGAACATCTGAAGCGTCATTTATGTTGCTACTGGAACGACGAGCCATCCTACGAAAAAAACTACGTTTCCCTTCTGGCTTCTGTTTGGCACCGCTTGAGGGTTCTTCTTCAAGGTCTACCGATGTTTTTGCCTCAGAAGCAGCTCTTCGCACAAACATCTTGCGAGGCTGAAGAAGTTCGGACAGACTTTTTCTTCTCTTTGATTTCTCTTTGTTCTTGTTCTTCTGCTTGTCAAGTTCTATCTGTTCCCCTGTGCTGGTGCTTGGCCCATCAGCAGCTTCTGGGCGTGTCCTATTTTCGTGTTTCTTTCCACGAAACAGCCATGCGTAAGGGCCGGTCTCCATCTGGCTTTGATATTTCTCCAGCGTGTTGAGGATGTGTTTGGGCAGTCGCCGCTTCTGGTGAAGATGCTGAAAGTAGTTGTCAGACTTTGGTGGAGACGCAGCTGCTCTTGCTGCAGCAGCCGATACATCGTATGATTTACGACGGAAGGAAAGCTTTCTCAGAATATTTCGTGGGGACCAGTATCTTCTGGATGTCTTTGAAAAGGACGGTTCACTTTCCCGGAAAGATGCTGCCTGGTATGAAGGCTCTGACGCTATGGTGACGGTCTTAGATGGGACTATTTTCGTCTCGTCAGGCATACATGTCGTTTCTCGCCGCCTAAAGACTCCGACCTGAGCGGACACAGTTGCTACCGGAACGATCTGTTCTGGCTCAATTTCTTCGCTGCTGGAATGTACTCTGTGCTGCTTAGTTAGCTTTATGCTGTCCGTAATACGGTCAGCCGACAGTGGCCGCATCCCCTCTACTGGTGGATTGGAGCTCTCGTTAAAGTCATGCTGCCTGGGAGTGTCAGATATCATGGTAGTCAGTTTCCTATCACCTGTGTCTCCCCCGACAGTGGGACCCAGAGAACCAGGCAAATCCTTTCTGGACACTGGAGCTGAAGGCGTGGATGGCAAACCAACAGCGCTGAACATCATGACATTGGTTTCCACCGTTGGGACAACCATCTCCCTGTAAGACTTACTGTCTTCTCTCTTTATGAAATGGGAGAAGGTGTCGCTGGGTTTCACGTTAATGACGTAATCACCCGCTTCAAGACCAGATGTGCCTGGGGTACTGTGAAAAACCGGATCAAGGAGCGGTTTTGATATCTCCAACCTCGGTTTTCCCAAGACCTGAGCAGGACGTAGCGGGGAGTCAATCTTCCTTTGTGTTCTCCTTGATTTTCGTTTGCGAGTGAAGGATTCTTCCTTGGGTGGTGGCGTCTGCCGAGCTTGGCTGAGCTGGCTTACATCGCCAGTTGACGAATCGCATGGCATAGGGCTGGCTGCCATTTCTTCAGCTTCTAACGTTATATCACTGGCATCAGAAGCGCTTCTGCTTGCACGAGGGACAGAATCGTCCAGTATGCTGTCGTAATGACTGACGTCGGATACGCCGCTAGTCAACCCAGCGTTACTCCTGTCCAGCGACATATAATACTCGTCAATGGCGGACACAAAGCTGTCTTCGGCTTCATACTTCATCATAAGATCCCCAGTCATGTTGTAGAAATGTATAGGCTTATCTTCCGTGGCCCTGTCAGGACCACACCAACTGCTTTCATATGGCTCGTATCTCATCATCCTATCCCCTGACATGTTGAAGAAGTGGACTGGCTTCTTTTCATTCTCTGACCATTTTGTTTGGCTGGGCGTTCTGCTGGACCCTAGGCACAGAAATGAACGAGGGATTCCAGAGGTAAATTTTAATTTAAATTTCGCCAAGCTGGGCTGCTGGAACTATACTCTTTTGTAGATTTAGTGATTCCATGTTCTTACAATTAGTAGCTAATTTTAGGTTATTAGGCTTAACAATACAGCAAGAGTACTTCACAACTTTGCAAACAGAAAATAGAACATGAACAGTCAGTAAAGATAATGGGTGACAAAGACATTTTCGTCAACACTGATGGATGACCTGATGATGTAATTTCACTACATGTACATTGTACTGATATTTAATTGCTTTCCGAAGCACTACAACATGTACAATACCAAATATTAGTATATTTTTTTCTAAAAAAACTTGGGCTGCATAATTCTGCAATTCTCGGGAATAAAGAGCGTACTTATGTATGTTATCAAGGAGTAGCAGTTTGTGAAGAAACATGCAGGCTCACCTAGAATATGGCAGTGACTGATGACACTCCGGAGGGATCTCCACTCTCCAGCCTTTTGTTCCTTCTGTGAAGATTTTCTCTCTCCAAAATACTTTCATAACTGAATCCTAATGATCTCTGTTCCCAAGACATTTGGTATAAAAATAGTAAAGACCTACAGGACTGGTGTATTTTAGTCCAAGATTCAAAATCCTATGTTGGTCTGTTGGTAGGCGAATTTCCCCCAGCCTTGGAATTATCAAAAGACATGAGAGAACATGCCAACTGAAATTTTCTACAAAGTTCTTCCCAAAGTGCAAATGCATTGATCATTGTTGATACCTGACTGACATGATTACAAATACCTGACAAAGTTTTCACCATTCACCTATTACCTTCAGCATGTTCAAATGTGACACCTTTACAAGCTGGAACAGTCTGTCACAACAGATGTAAATGTTCCAAGTGTCAGTTTTTCCCCGGTCCAAGCCGAGCCATAAATCTGTATTACAACCTCAAAAATATTGTCATTTTTTTTAAAATTTTTTTTTAACCTCTCCACCCCCTTCTCAGAATCAGGCCGAAAGCTCCTTTCAAAGTACATCTGGTGACCTTTTATCATAACCAGTGGAGGCCCAATTAGGGCAAGTATGTAATGTTGTGAATGACACTGTTGTACCTGTCAAGTGTCAATGCTGTAGAGGGAAGAAAATCTTTGTTAGAAGTTAGTGGCTTAAATATTTTTTTTAAAATATAGACATTGATATTACAGAAATTTACTAGTAAGCTGGTGTGTGCCATAATTAATGGACTATTGGAAACACTATCAGATTTCTTTTATACGAACCAGTAAGCTACTCTTCGTAACCAGATTCTGCGAGGAAAATGTGTATTTCTTTCCAGATATACTTCAAACTTTCTGCACTGATACACTTCACTCAGTATATATACGAATATAGCAAATTACTTGAAGCAACCCCCTTGATTCATTAAAATCATAACAGAATAAAATTCCAGAATGCCAAGAGTTTTAATGTCAAAAGTACTGAGAAAAGAATACTGTTAACCATGTTTTTAAGTGACATCTCAACGTTAAGGAATGGAACTCAAAGTTCTTTTCATATCACAGCAACTGTGAAACACCCGTAGTATAATCTGTCAAAGTATAACATCAAGCCGCAACTTGTAACCATTTGCCTTATTCCTGACAAAAAAAAAACAACCAAAAAAAAAAAACCAAGAAAAACAACAAAACAACCCCAGTGGATGTGGAGGGAAAAAATTACTTTTAGAATACTCAAGACAAAACTGAAAGTGACCTATAATGATATTTCAAACACTAGAATTAGTTCTACATTAAAACTAAACCAACGTAGCAAAGATTGACTCAAGCACATACCTGTTTTTGTGTCTGGGGTATCAGCTGAGGGTGTACTGGGAAGCGGGGCAGGCTGTTTTGTAGTCTGCAAGCAACATAGAACATCCAATGCAGCAAGGACACAGAGGAGGAATCAGAAAAGTTTGCTAGAGACTTCTCAAAGTACATGTACAAAGATCTGAAGCAGTTTGAGTATTCCAGCAGAACAACATGCAAGGTGAGACTATTAATTTATTTGTTTTATTAATTTATTTATACAGCCAGTGAGCCAACTGGAATTATTTTAAAATTTTGATATATTATAATATACAAGTGAGCCATTGGATATATTTTAAGATCTCCACAAATTGTAAAACTGTCTACTGACCCTGAAATGTCATTCTAAAATTTCAAATAAACAAAAGAGTGCTCAATCAATTCTTGGGGTCAGGGCCTGAAAATCGATGACAACATTAATATATACTTACCTTTGTTTCTGGCGATGTCTTGGACTCAACTGCACTGACTCGTTTGGCAGCCATCGGCTGTGGAGCACTGTCCTCTGTTTGTGTTCTTGGTCCGGCCTTACGTAACTTAATTGGCCCTTCATTGAATATGTTTCCTAGACCAATGCCTTTTATTTTCTTGCCTTTTATTTCGTGGACCTCCCCTGCAAAACCCAACGAACAAGATCCACTAACTGCAGCTGTTATCTGAACATACTGTAGTATAAACTCACATTGTGACCGCCTTGGAATTAAGACCACCACAGAGTAAAGACCTATTCTCAGTAGCACCAAAACTACATTTTCAATTTAAAAGTAGTCCCGACCACCTGACCACGTCAAGGTAGTGTAGTGGTTGAGCATTCGCCTGGCATGCGGGAGGTTATTGATCTAAACTCTGGACATGTAAAACAGATGGCATTAAAATTTGAGGTTCTGCTGCTCTGCTTAGCACTATACACAGTTAAGACCAACTGGCTGGTTTGGAGCCAGAATAATGGTCTGAGTGGGGATATCATGTAGCAAACCTGTGGCATGCTGTTTCATTGGGCTAGCACCCTAAAGACTGGGCACAGGTAAGACTAGCACAAGATGGGTCAAGTACATACACACCAACACCACCACATTCGGGAACTTGCCGATAGATCAATCCATTCAGCTTGAGTAACCTTGTTCCAGTCGCTACAAGACCGAAAAATTGCCAAAGCAACTCAAAGCCCTAATTACTCACACTCTGTAAAGTAGTCTCAGCAATAAGACCTCACAATTAAGACCTTGTAACAATTCCATTGGTGGTCTTATTTCTCAGTTCTCACTGTACTTCTAGTCCATCAAACCCAGATTAATGCTCAATTACCTGCTATTAAAAATTGCCTAAACGCAGCACAGGTAAAAATGCATGAACACACGTATGCAACAGCTGAATAATCTACATGATAAATATTTTTCAAAACGCTACCCACCAGTGTTTAGGTCCTGCAGTATTAAAGCACAATGTTGTAAGACTAGAATATACACGTATTTTTTTAACAAAAGGATTTCTGATCTATAGGTAAGGTAACCTACCTTCATATTCTTCCTTTTGATCTTCAATAATCTCCACGAAATTGGACGGAAACATTCCCGTTTTCCCATTAAGGGTACCTTCCCACCATCCTTCTTCTTCCTGTAAGGCAGCAAATGAAAAATGGTAATAAATTAGTCCATACAACACTGTCTTCCATTCTTCAATTTAGTTAATGTACCTAAATAGCTACACACTGTACATGCAAATATCATGTATTTGTATGCAAAACCTTCAACATGTCCCAAATAAAACTGAAGAGTCAAATGCAGCTGGTCAAATGTGACCACAGATTATATCTGTGGTCTAATGATGGCATCAATGAACAAAATATATTTATATATGGAAAGACAAAGGATGTTAAACTTATATTTTTATATTTTTGCTATATTTTACTAGCATATGTTGTCACAAAAATATATATGTAATATATATGTAATATGTTGTGCATATATACATTCCCTGACACAGCGAAAGCAAATCTGAAAACATTTTTGATATTTTAGGCTACCAATTTGACCTGTACTTTACACACCTGTTTTAACACCTCGACAGTTTCGCCTTTCACCAGCTTCAGCTCATCTTTCTGAGTTGGAGAATAGTCGAACGTCACCTTTGCCATCGTCCGCATTTTGCCTGTTCCATCTGCAATTTAACAGGACCAAGCTCAAGTGCAGCAAACAATCCACATTTTAAACTGATAAGCCATGAAACTTTTTGTCCGATATAATAGTAACATGCCATGTAATATATACTGGTAATATTGTTAAGTATTCATGATAATCATGATGCATGCAACATGTGTAATAGAATTTACCTGGACTGGTATTACTATTACCTTTGTAACGTTCCCTTAATATCATTTTACTGAGTATGTAAAACTAGTTATAAATCTCAAAGGCTCCTTTTAACTGTTGAACACAACAGAAAGGCCCCTGAAACATCACATAACCTACATTTCCTCAGGAGTCCTCTCCGATGAATATGCCTTCAGTACCTTAACGGTTACACAAGACTTCAACATGCTTAGAGCATAGCGTATGCAGAATGCCACCAGGTTTCTGAACTACCGTAACAAATTTGCTGCGAAGTATTTTAGTGCATGACATGCATATATGCATTGCACTTGTCTTATACATATTGTAAAGTGACTATTACCAGACACATTTATTTGACTATATATCAATGAAAGAAAATCTCAAACAATCCTTACAATTCATCTTAATATCTAATCTTACCCATTGACTGTTCAGAAGATAATGTACCCTGTCGATTTGCCTGAGGAAGAGCTGCCGGGCCTGTTGTATTTTTCTTTCCATGACCGATTTTAACCTCGGTTGCCAAACGGTTAGCCATCTCGGCAACGTGTCCCCCTCCTCCCCCACCGGGCTTCCTAGCAACCGGTGTCTCCTTGGCCTTTTCTTTTTCTTTCTTGATTTCCTGAGTTGCGGAAGAGCAAGAAAGAACATTACTGTGAGGCTTGCATTTCACCAATACCGATCAAAGATTAAAGAATACAAATTGCAGTACCAATCTGTACCATTGGTGATAGACATATTTCGAAATAATTGAAGTTGCACACAATTATTTATTTACAAGTATCATAACCACTGAAACAAGTGAAATTCATGCCAAGAAGTTGAAGTCACCACCCTTGTCAAAATCCAGAGCTTAAAATATGTAAGTTCTGAACATGTTGAAAAGATATACAGCAGTCAGCAAAAAAGTTCAGTTACCAGTAGTTACTAGTTGTAACTATACAAACATTGATTGCCAGCATGCATATTAGGTCACATGCATGATATGAAGTATTCTAGAAGAGAAAAAGCTTGGCTAATACCACAATCTTTATCCAAGTTTAGTATATCTTATTTATCACTGAATCCAAGCTAATGCCAGTGAGAAATTTCCTGCTTAGATTATACCAGGTATACCTTCACAAAATTATCTGGAAACATCCCCCTCTTGCCATTCAATGTGCCTTCCCACCAGCCCCCATCCATTTTCTTAACATCACTGATGATTTCCCCGGTTTTCAGGTTCAGCTCATCCTCCTCTTGTGCTGCGTAGTCAAACTCGACTACGATTTCTGTTGCTGAAAAAATTTAAAGATGTCAGAGAGTGGGTCACTTCTTAAAACTCTTCAGCACATGCTTCATTCTTATATTTGTTTAAACTTGTGTAAAACTTACTGTGCAGTAGTTACTACTTCCTCTAAGACTACTAGCTAGTACTAGCCGGAAGACCCGTCTCCTGGAAACCTTTTGACTCGTTTTTTCACACCGTCTGACTGGAACAGCATGATTGCACGGCTTGTGGACGCCTGCAGTGTCCATCAGAAAATGGTAAAAACTCAAAAGTTGCAGGCGAGCCGGCTACCAGACTACCACACATACTGTACTGATGCATTTAATTTCAATCCAGAACTAGGAAACCAGTAAGCCTAAGTTTCAGTACATTCTGTTAATATGGTAAATATATTTTGCATATGCCTTATGTACATTGTGTACACATGGCACACATTGCAAACGTTCTATTGTGATGATTTTTAAAGTTGACAGGATGTATCCATTTATTATGGATAATAATGAACATGATGAAGTAAGTTTTAAATAGTGCCATGTATATTTTTTTGGGAAAAGCAATATCAGTTAATATCACTGTCAGGATAAATTATATGCAATTTGAATATTTTATTTTAAAATGTACTTTTAATAATTTCTATAAATATGTGTCCCCAGCAATATGTTTTCACGTAACAATTGCTTAAATGAGTGTCAGTGGTTGCATTTACTTCTCTAAAGACTTTTTAATCTCCCCCAGTACTAACTGGATTTAAGATAGTACATGGTACATCAGTTGATAAATACTAAATTAATGTGACATACAGCCACACAGGAAGAGTAGTTCCTCCATTACGGTTATATGGACACCGGGACAGCCTGATTGAAGTAAACTTATTACTTAAATAAGCAAAGTTACAACTTAGAAGTGTACACCACAGGTGTAGGAATAATGATTAAGACATGTAGGCAAAGTTGGTTAGTATAAAATACTGAAATATATTGTAGAATATTATGCCTAACCATTGATAAACATGATAACTCCAAACGTCACTAAATATGGAATCAGAACTTGACAGACAGACAGGCAGATGAGCAGTGATGAGATGTTGTTATTCATGTATTGTTATGTTATAATCAATTTACAAGGGTCTTTAGAATAGTGTATGCTTTATTCACTCCAGGCGGCTTTCTCAGTTTCTTTACTGGGTGATACGTCAACTAGATTGACAGTGGACTGGACAAACCGCATGGTGGACGCTGTATTAGCAGGGATTAGATTATGTGGATACGGGCGGGAGATGTCATTTCGGGCGCCTGTTTTACCAGCAGGTCAGGACTTGGCCGCTGTAGCCTGTTTCGCCATTAACACAAACCTGGTGACCGAAGTACCGTTAAGACATGCACCATACAAATCCTGAAGTAACTACCAAGTATACCTACCCATAATTACTGCTATGTGTTGACAAATTTGGTCACAAACATGAGTAAACAAGTTGAAAATTCCCTCTTCCGCGATACGTCGTCTGAAATCGTGACCTCTTGCATCGGCAATTTCGGAATGTTAAATAGGCCCAACAAATTTCAAATTTCCAGGATATGGAACTCCACTGTGCCTGCTGGAGAAGCTAAAACAGGGGCGTAGCTAGGCTTAATTGAAGTGGATTCATTATGTCACACGGTTGAGTCTAATCTTTAACAAGTCCCTGGCAGATGGGGTCCTCCCTCAGCATTGGAAACAAGCAAATATCCCTGCAATATCCCAGAAAGGCAACCGACAAGATGCTAAGAACTACCCCCAATCAGCTTTAACTTCTGTTATGGGTAAATCATTAGAAATCATAATTAGATACTCTATATAGTCAATCACATGGAACAAAAATGTCTTTTTTTTCAAATTTCGAAGGGGGGGGGGTCATGTGCATTTTAAACTGCACATGGATTGAAAATGCACATGGATGCACAATGTGCATAAGGCATATGCATTGGGAGGACAGTTGGCCGCGTGGTTAATAAGGCATTGGACTCACAACCACGAGATCGTGGGTTCGGGTCCCGCCGTACGCTTAGTGTTCTGTACCTAGAGTCCTTGGGCAAGATTTGTAGCCGAAATGTGCTCCGGTTCACTCAGCTGTAAATGATCGAGAACCTGGCAATACACAGAGAGAGCTATTGTCCATTGATCACCCGTGGTGCCTTGTAGCATGTATCCGGGTTGTATGCTCCGTTGAGGAGTTGAGAAAGTGTTGGTGTGTACATGTGTGCCGGGGGTAATAATATGTAAAGCGCTTTGAGCTCGTTCGAGGATAAAGCGCTATATGAGAACTGCATATTATTTTATGTGTAATTGCTTGAAACATTGACTCTCTTAATACACAATGGACACAACATTGATATAATTTACCTTGACTTTCAAAAGGTCTTTGAAGCTGTTCCACACCAAAAGCTACCAAAGACTGGTTGGGGAAACTCCGAACATGTAGTTCCTGTGATCAGATTTCAGCCTGTATCCTTGAGTTCCATGCAAAGCAGCAGGAAAGGGAGTGTTACACTTTGATAAGCCTCTTCTTCATGGAATACAGTTTTTAGTGGTGTACCTCTAGGCAGTGTACTGGGACCCTCCTTATTCCTTATTTTCACTAATGACTTGCCGGAAATAGTACAGACAGTAACCAAACTTTTTGTCTTGTCTTGTCTTAACATGTTAGTTATGGAACTCTGTCCGAGTATGACACACGGGCGGGGGGGGGGGGGGAGAGGTATATGCTGCCCAACTACTCATCTCTACTGTCTCTTAGACTGTCGATAAAGTAGTCCGGTGTGCAGTTCCACTGCTTCACTGTTCGCGGGAAGAATGAGTGTTGGTATTGGGTAGTCCTGGCTGTGATCTGTCTGAACTTCGTACTGTTTGTGGAGCGTGTCCTTGTACTGGTCTCTGGTGATAGGTAGTCCTTAGTATTAATGGCTTTGGTATTGTTGATGACGTGAAGTTCTTCCAGTCAGCCGGGCATGAAAGGCAGCGCAGTACCAACAAGACTTAAATACACTTACACATTGGTCTGATCAATGGCAGCTAAAGTTAACCCTGCAAAACAATGCACTTTGGGCACAATAATAATAAATTTAATTATACAATGAACTCTAATGACAAAAGAAGTTGCATATATTGGAGAAGGTTGAAGAGGAGAAAGATCCGAGTGTATTTTTTCACCCAACACTTAAATCTAGTAAACATGCTGCAAAGTGTGTGGCAAGGGTGAACAGTCTGCTTGGAATAATAATGAGAAGATTTTCAGAAATAGACAAGGATATATTGATGTACTTATCAAAATCTGTAAAAACTCTGGTCAGGCCTTGTCTGGAATGTGCGAGTTGTGTGATAGTTCCCTAGTCAAAGAGACCTAACTGATTGCTGCTTGCTGTCGAAGAGGCATTTAGGGATTAACTCAATATTTTGTGTCACCTTTTTGTTAACAACTACAACCACTGTTTGTGCAATCATATATAAAAGGGACGACATTTAACTCGGTGTACAGCTGTACCATATTCCTTTTCAATATGCGTGTTCATGGTTAGAAAATGCCATAAGGCAACAATTTGATTCAGAAAGAGAAGGAAAAAAGCACTAAGTGATGTTTATAATAATAATAATAATAATAATAATAATAATAATAATAATAATAATAATAATAATAATAATAATAATAATAATAATAATAATAATAATAATAATAATAACTAGAGGGC